>CDZY01008856.1_pt1 | contig 32559 bp, 29 predicted proteins | sample 557671 | NCBI WGS metagenome assembly CDZY01 (sample SAMEA3182091, study PRJEB8094) | gut metagenome | biome: human; feature: gut; material: Stool; isolation source: human stools | place: Canada | collected 2013-03-11
CTGTTTCCGCCACTGGCGGCGCTCACCTTTGCAGCATCCAGTATTATCTGCGCTTTTGGCTTGGCATCTGCCGCACCTCGCTCGCCGTATCGGCACTTAGAATTATGCGGTATTGCCCAAGGTCGTTTCTTTACGTTTCGTCCGGGCGGTATTCCAACAGGTCAGCGGGCTGGCAGTCCAGCGCTTTGCACAGGGCTTCCAGGGTGGAAAACCGCACCGCTTTTGCTTTGTTGTTTTTCAGGATGGAAAGGTTGGCCGGGGTAATGCCGATGGTTTCAGCCAGCTCCCCCGCCCCCATGTGGCGCTTTGCCATCATCACATCCAGGTTGACGATAATTGGCATCTTCTGCGCCCCCTTACACGGTATAGTCCAGTTCGTCTTTCATCTTAACGGCCTGGGCAAACGCATTTTTGATGACCCGCACGATCAGCGCCATAAACGCCGCCGCAACGCCAATGGCAAAGATGAACGGCAGCCCCAGCACAGCACCCACCGGCAGGCAGAGCGCTGCAGCCCAGGTGCAGCACCAGCTGATGCGCCGCAGGGCCAACACGTTGGCAGGGGTAAACACCTCTTCTTTTTCAATGCGCGCCAAAAACATGTACAGGTTATACAGCATCCACAGGGCCAGCGCGGCGCTGCAATAGCCCAGCCCCAGCAAAAAATACCCCAGCTTTGGCCCATGCACCAGCTGCAGCGCGTGCACCGCCAAAACCCAGCTGACGATGCGCGGCCCGCACAGCACCATCACCACGCACCCCATGGCCGCCGCCAGGGTGGCGAACTTGGTCAGCATAATGCTTTTGTGGTCGTTCCAGCCAAAAAAGTTTTCTGGTAATTGACGCATTGGTCATTCCCCCTGATGTTTTATGGTATATCCGATGCTGTTATCATAGCATACATCGCATCGTTTTGCAATACATTTTTATTGTTTTTCAATATATTTATTCTGTTTTGCAATGCGTTTATGCTTCAGGTTCCTGCACCAGCTGCCCTGCGGCAGATTTTCTGGCTGAAAATGCGGCAAAAAGCTTGACTTTTTCTCCCATACCTGTTACAATATTTAAGCTGTAACAGGCAAATTGAGTATTTGTGCCCGTAGCTCAGTTGGTAGAGCACCTGACTTTTAATCAGGGTGTCCGGGATTCGAATTCCCGCGGGCGCACCAAAAAGCACCAGACAGTTTTAACGCTGTCTGGTGCTTTTTTATGCTGTCTTTCGGCTGATTCTGCCCATAGGGCTGAAATTCGGGAACCTTTGCGTTGTTTTTTGCTGTGTAAGGTGCAGGTATTTCTGCACCATGGTCAAGCTTGTGTGGCCCAGAATTTCCCGCAGGCTGTATATATCACCGCCGTTTTCCAAGTAGCGTGTAGCAAACGTATGTCGCAGCAGGTGCGGGTGTAAACGCGGAATTTCTGTTTTCCTTTTCAGCTTTTTGAACAGCTGCTTTATCGTTACCTGCGTAATGGGTTTCAGGTTGCTTTGCAAAAATACTCTGTCGGATGTAGCGCAGGCAGGGCGGCGGCGCAAATAGCGCATCAGGACTTTGCGTGTTGCATATACACTGGCAAGCCGGGAAAGCGTTCCCGCTCTGACCACCATTCATCAGGATGCGGCGCTCCGGGCAAGGACTGCCATCCGCCGCCTTGAAGCCCTGCGGGACGGCACCCCCTGCGATGCCGGCATCGTTCTGCTGGTGGAGCTGGTGGAACGGGAAAGCACAAGGAGGCTGCCATGTCAGACTTTATGAGGACCCTTTGCAAAATCGCCATTCCTGTCACCTTACAGGGAATGCTGCAAGCCTCCTTTTCTATCGTGGATCAGATCATGATTGGGCAGCTGGGCGAAGCCGGTATTGCAGCCGTGGGATTGTGCAGTAACTTCACTCTTATTTTCTCCGTGATGTCCGGCGCAGTCGGCACGGTTGCCGGTATTCTGATCGCACAGTTTCTGGGTGCGGAGGAGCACACCGAGGCGTGGCGCAGTTTGGATGTAAGCCTTGTCTGCGGGGGTGTGTTGGCAGCACTGTTTCTGCTGACGGCAGGGGGCTTCCCGGCGCAGGTCTTGGGACTTTATACGGCAGATGACGCCATCCTCCGTGTGGGGGCGGGGTACTTCCGCATCGTGGCGTTCTCTTATCTGCCCATGGCGGTCAGCACCGTCCTGTCCGCATGGCTGCGCTGCAAGGAACACGCCGCTGTCCCCTTTTGGGCAAGTTTTGGCGCGGTAGCGGCGAACACCGGACTGAACTATCTGCTCATCTTCGGAAAGCTGGGTGCCCCCACTATGGGCGTTACCGGTGCTGCCATCGCCACGCTGGTTTCCCAGCTTTTGAACCTGCTTTTGATCTTGATAGGCTTTGCGGTCTGCCTTCAAAAGGAAGCGGAACGCCCGCTCACCGTGGAGATTTGGACACGGTGGGCGGGCGTTTTATGTTTATTTTCCGAGTACAACGGAGAGCCTGATCTCCTTTTCCGTCTCGCTCAGGTCAAGAGCGCCGCCATCGGCGACGGTCACGCGCAGCTCATAGAGCGTACCGGCGGTAAGTTCCGTTACAGCCTTGCCGTCCTCGTCTGTGATCGACCACAGTGCAGGATCGACCTTTGCTAGCTTGCCGTCCATGCCATAGGCGTAGAGGGTCAGACCGGAGGTGCTGCCGGACAGGTTATTCATGCGGAAAGCTACCGTAGTGTTGGGATGTACGTTGCGGACGGTCACAGTGTTGCGCCAGCTTGCAACGGTGCCTTCGCCGCCGTCCTGCGCAAACTGTTCCTGCGAGAGGACATTTCTTGCTGCCTGATCAAGATCGACCTTGCGGTAGGGCATTTCGGGCAGATAAACGAAACGGTCCTGCAAACGAAGCAGTTCCAGATAGCCTGTCGGGCAGTAGAGCGCATTGCCGCTGTTGCCGGCATACATTCCAATGGCCATGTTGTTATAGCCGTACTTGTTGGAAACATCCATCGTGAAAACAGTCTCGCCAGTTTCAAAATCCAGAATGATGTACTGCCACATCCCGGTGGTCACATCCTGCACATAGCCGTAGATATAGCCCGTTGCGGTGGAAAGCTTCAGGATGGAAGTGTCGCTCAGGTCGTTCCGGCTCCAGATGCTCTTCATCTCGTAGCCGTTTGCGGTCTTTACGGTGTCCATGCGCTCGATGCCGGGGGCGATCATAACGTTGCCCTTCATGAGCCAGTTCTGGTCGTAAATATTAGCGTAGCTCTGGATGGAGAAGTCGTTGTTGGGGTCCGCCAGACCTGCATTGCCCGCGCCAAACCAGTTGCAGACGATGGTGCTGACGGTGCCATTGCCGTCGTCATAGACGATGGCAGAGTTCTCAACGGCTACCTGATAGCCCTCGGGCAGGTCATCCAGCACCGGGGCGCTTGCCACGACCTCGCCGGTCTTCATATCGAGCGCAAGAAGGTTTACGATATCCTGATTGTCGGTGAACAGCACAAGGTTCGGTGTCAGTGTGGGAGAGCAGCCGCCGCCCCATGCAAGACCGCCGCCGGTGGTCTTATCGCCTTCGCCGCTCACCTTTGCACCCGCGCTCTCATAGGGCGTGCACCACACAACGTCTACGCCTTCTTCTGCACGCAGAAGATAGCAGTTCTGGTTGGTGAGGATCACTGCACCGTCCTTGGAGGCGGCGATGCCGTTCTCGGCACCCTCGCCGGGGGTCAGCTCGTAGACAAAGACAGCCTTTGAAAGGTCTGTCTGCTCGCCATTCAGGATCGCATCAATGGCAGAACGGGCAATATAGCCGATGACGCCCTGCTGCTGGCGCTGCGGATAAATGCGGAAGCCGCCCGTTGCAAACCAGAGGTTTCCGTCATAATCAAAGACCACGGACAAAAGATTCTGCGTCAGCTCTTTTCCAAGCGCGGCTTCGGCGGCAGCCTTGATATCAATGTCCAGCACCTTCTCAAATTCGGGCAGCACATTGCCGTTTTCATCTGTTGCACGGAGCATCAGCACATGGTTGTTGCTCGTGGGGCAGACGATGCGGTTGGACGCGTCCATGAAGGTATAGGAGCTCTGGATAACGTAACCGCCGCCGTCATGCTTCTTTGGCGAGAAATAGCCGAGCGTTTTTGTTTCTTCGGCGTTCAGGTCGCGGATGGCGATGCCGCCCAGCAGCGGCACAACGGCATGGCCGTAGCTGTCAAAATAGATAGCGGGAGAAGCATTTGCATTCGTTGTCTCATAGGAAACGTTGATCTCGGGATAGATTGCAAGCGGCAGGATCTCATCCGTTGAATCTGTGTTGTAGCCGTCGTGATGAATGTTTGCATCGCTCTTAGCCATGTAGGGGTTTTCCTCCACCTGCTTGGGGTTCAAGGCCTTCACAGGCAGTGCCGCAGAGGTCGTCTCCGCAGCAGAGGGCTGCACCACGGCGGACGGTGCAGAGGGCTGAGAAGCGGCGACACTGTCTGCGGGCGTCTGCGTACCGCCGCAGGCGGCCATGGAAAGGCACAATGCTGCGGTCAGCGACAAGCTCAACGCAGAGTGGATGATCTTTCTCTTTTTCATAAGTCGTTCTCCTTGTTGTGTTCGTTGCGGTCAGGTCGGCGCTACTCTGCCGGATTTTTTTGATCCAGCCAGATGCAAAAACCCTGCCGCAAAGCGGCTTCGGTCACTGGCTCCAGCAGAAAGTAGTCTGCACGCAGCCGGAAGGCATGGAGCGAAAAATTCAGATCGCTGCACCAGATAACGCGTGTTTGGGGACAAAGCGCGCGCAGATGCTCTACTGCATTCAATCCATCCACCCCCGGCAGGGCGATCACGGCATTTGTCAGCGGCTCGCAGCGCGCGGCTTCAAAAAAGCTTTCCTGATCGTGGTAACAGTCCATTTGGGGAAATAAACAATGCTCGGCGCAGAACTGCAAGATCTGCTCTGCCCAAAAAGCTTCCTGCGCCCTGCTGTTTGTCAGCACGGCGATTCGATACACAGCGACCCTCCTTCCTTCTGCCGTTGTTGAGGTTCTCTGTCTCTAGTATACGGGTGGATACGGCTGTTTCAAGCTGTTTGGCACGAAAGCCCGGTTTCCGTCACGAAATCCCGTTTTCTGCTGCGACAGAACCGGGCAACTGTGCTATAATCAGGATGAAAGAGTTTATAAAGGAGGTTGGAAGCTATAGCAATAGCTTCTTGGTACAGCATGAGATTTGCGATCGTCGATGACCTTGGTACGGAGCGCACGCTGCTGAAGGAGCGCTTGGCACGGCAGCTGCGCCAGCGCGGTACAGAAGCAGAGCTTTTAGAATTTGACAGCGGAGAAGCTTTTCTGGCGGCAGAAAAAGCGCAGCGCTTTACCGCCGCATTTTTGGATATTTACATGGATGGTTTAAGCGGCATGGACGCGGCAAAGGAACTTCGGAAAACAGACGCAGACTGTCTTCTGGTTTTTACCACCACCTCGACAGACCATGCACTCGAGGGGTTTCAGGTACGGGCATTTCATTATTTGGTCAAGCCCTTTTCAGAGGCCGAGTTGTCCGGTCTGTTGGATGAAATGCTCGCAAAACTCCCCCGCCCGGAGCCGGTTTTGACGGTGAAGGTGGATGGCAGCGACATCCATTTGCGCTATCGTGATATCATATCCGCCGAGCATTTCGCCCACATCATCAATATCCGCACCACTGCCGGCAAAACGCTTGCCATGCGCCAGAGTTTCAAGGCGTTCACAGAGCCGCTCAAAAAGGACCCGCGCTTTTTTGTTTGTGGCCGCGGTACGATCATCAATATGGAGAATGCTGCCGATTTTCAGGATGCCGCCTTCTGTATGACGGACGGCAGCCAGGTCTATGTCAGTCAGGAGCTTTTGAAAGCCGCCCGACAGGCGTTTATGGAATTTCTGCTGCAAAGGGGGCGTGTGGGTTGAAGGATGTTCTGCGCCCGATCCTGGAGCTTACCGTTGTGTTTCCCGGCCTGCTGCTCGCGTATTTTCCGGTGCGCTCCTATCTGAAGCAGTCTTCCGCAAAGCTTGCGGTATGGGAGGTGCCGCTGCTGTTCGGGCTTTGCCTTGGCGGCGGGCTGTTTTGCTATCATTTCGGTCTCTCGACCGCGTTCCCCTTGCTGCTCATAACGATTGTGACAATTTTCCTGTATCTCAAAACGCTGCGGCTCTCTCTCTGGAAATCCGGGACCATCGCGCTGGCGGTCTGCGCGGTATTTGCGTGCCTGAATAGCTTGTCCCGCGCCGTTGGTACGGCGATCACGATCCGGCTGCAGCTGCCGCCGGACAAGCCGTGGTTCTGTTTTAGCGCCTGCATTTTTTATAACGTGATCTGCTGGCTGACCGCTGCTGCAGCCTATTATCCCGCCACCCACGCAGTGCGCGCAATGGTGGAGGATGACAATTTTGCGCAGACGTGGTATGTGTTCTGGGTGCTTCCGATGGTGTTCATCCTGCTAAACCTTTTTATAACCCCGCGCTACCAGATAACACTTCAGACAGGCCGGGTCTTGCAGGTCTACATCATTATGAGCATCGCGCTTTTGTTTTTGATGTTCATGTTCAATGCAATCTTTCTGCTGATGGCAAACAGCCTTAACCGGAATGCAAGATTGCAGCAGGAAAACCAGTTTCTTTCCATGCAGCAGCAGCGCTATGAAAGCCTGAAAGCCGCCATTGAAGAAGCCCGGCAGGCGCGGCACGATATGCGCCACCAGCTGAATCAGATCTCCGCACTGGCCGAGGCAGGAGATCTGGATAACCTGAAGGCTTACCTTGCAAAAACGGTCTCCCGGATCCCGGATCTGGATATGAATTTCTGCGAAAACCGTGCAGCGGACAGTGTTGTCGGCTATTATTGTGCCCTTGCAAAGCGTGAGGGTGTTCCCTTTTGTGCCAAACTCGACTTACCACAGGTGCTTCCTGTGGACGAGATCAATCTGTGTCTGGTGCTGTCTAATCTTCTGGAAAACGCATTCGAAGCCAGCCTGCGCACCGCACCCGCCCGGCGCAAGATCGAGGTCACCGCGTATGTCCATGCCGAGCGGCTTCTTTTGGTCGAAGTGGAAAACGCATTTGACGGTGAAGTCAACGAAAAAAGCGGGCTCTTCCGCTCGTCCAAGCGAAAGGAAAATGGGATCGGCATCCAGTCTGTCCAGCATATTGCAGAAAAGACCGGCGGTGCAAGCACATTTACCCATCAGAATGGCGTTTTCTCTACCAAGGTCATGCTTTGTGGAGAAAAGCAGCCGCCAGAGACCGCGGACAGCACCACGGAGTTGTACGGAAAATGTGAAAAGCAATGCGGAAAGCGCAGAAACTTGCCATATAAAAAGTGGAAACTTCATTCCCCAAATGGCAACCTCCATGCTAAAAGTGACAAGTGACATATACAAAATGCCATTATACAGAAATGCCCACTCCCCTGAGAACTCCTCAGACGAGTGGGCATTCTTCTTTCCGTGTATCAAATTTACCTTTGTGGTCACTCAAATCGCCACCAAGTCATGGATTAAAAATCATCATTTTTTATTTATCCCAGAGTAAGTGCACGGTTTCTGCACTGTTTTTGCACGGTTTCAAGGGTTGCAATGGATACTCTGACTTGCAAAATACGACAAAGGGTGCAGAAATTGCCGGGCGGAAAATCACGATGCTTTGCACAAAAATGACGAAAGCTCGAAACTTCTAAAGTCCGAGTGTTCTGCCCGGTGGGCTCTTTTAATCAGGGTGTCCGGGATTCGAATTCCCGCGGGCGCACCAAAAAGCACCAGACAAATTTTTGTCCGGTGCTTTTTTGTTGTGTCATTCAAGATTCTCAAGGCAATACCGCATAATTCTAAGTGCCGATACGGCGAGCGAGGTGCGGCAGATGCCAAGCCAAAAGCGCAGATAATACTGGATGCTGCAAAGGTGAGCGCCGCCAGTGGCGGAAACAGCGAACCGAAGCAGGGGCAGCGGTCGCAGAGTGCGAGGGGCTTTTGCCCCCGAAGCACGATGCGGGTACCGCAACCCGACATTATCGAGCATTTTGGCAACGCAGATGCCGTGCCGCAGCCGCCGGAGCGGTGCTTAAGCCGTCAGGCGGGAATTGTGCGGTGTTGCCTCAACATTGTGATTCCTTTTTGGCTGCTTAGCCCGCTTTTCATTTCCTCCAGATCATCACCCCCATCCAGAACAGGTTGGCGAAGATCCTGTCGGTGCCGGTGGCCACCATGGCCGGGAACAATGCCCAGGACAGCACCACCCGATGGCAATATACCCCAGCATCTGCCGCGTTCCTGGAATACATTCGCTCTCGGCTGGGGGATGCCTTTTGCTGATTTCACCCATACCAACAACAAACACCGTGCCGCCATGCAGGGAGTTCTCCTGCTTGCGGCACGGTGCTTTGTTGTATCAGGCTATTGTCGGGTTATTGTTTCTTTTTGGCAAGCTGTCTGCCCACGGCCCACAGCCAATCCAATGCGGCGGCGGCAAGGGCGGGGTACACGATCAGACCGAACAGCTGGTACCAGGCGGGGATAAAGTAATCTGCCCCGCCGGGCAGGGTGCTGGCGGCGTTCAGGGTAATGCTTTGCGGAGTAAAGGTCAGGCCCACGGTCTTGTTTTCATCGGGGCTGCAGGGATCCAGCCGCAGTGCCACGATCTGGGTGCGCGGCAGGGTGTACACATAGGTGCCGTCTGCCAGCACTTTGGGGAAGACGCGGCGGTCCTGGCTGTAGGGCTCTCCCGTTTTTGTGGTGTAATACAGGCACATTTCGCGGGAATCGCCGTCAAACTCCACGTTGTAGCTCACGGTACGCACCACGCGGCCGGATACATCCTCCAAAATCATCTGCGGGTCGCCGCCTGTGGTAATCAGCTGGCCCTGGGGTGCGCTGTTCTCCCCCGGCTCCCCCCAGGTCAGCTCGGCCAGCTGCCAGCTTTCAATGGGGATCGAGGTTTCAGTCAGGGTGCCTTTTGCCTTGGCGGAGCTGTCCCCCGCAAAGGCCACCGCACCCTGCACCAGCCAGAACACCAGCGCCGCGCACCAGCACAGCACCGGCAGGGCAAAGCGATGGGCAAACAGTCGGTTCAGGCGGCTTTTCCATGTCATCTCTTTCATTGGGCTGCCTCCTTGCTCATCTGCATTGTGACCGGCTCATACCCGGCATCCGTTACGCGGTAGAGCAGGGTCTGCCCCGCCTGCGCAGCGGCCAGGTGGTCGGTAAACAGGTTCTGATAGCTCTGCACAAAGATATCGTCGATCTTTTGCAGGTAAAGCACCGTACAGCCGTTGGCACGCACGGTTTCATCCAGGCGTTCAGCGGTGTAGGGGTGGTAGTAGCGCTGCTTCACGCCCTCCTCCTGCGGTTCCAGCTCCGGCAGGCCGAAGGTTCCGCCGCCGCCCTCCTGCGTGGCCCCCACGCCGGAGTAATCCACCAGGACGGGGTAAAAATCAAACACGGCAGAGAACCAATGTTCGCCGTTATCCCCCTGGCTGACAAAAAACACGCGGTCGTTTTCGTTCAGGTAATCGCTGCACAGCCAGTCAGCTTCGGCGCGGGCGGTCTTGCGGTCGGCGAATTCGCCATCCGAGAAGCCCAGCACCGAAAGCTGCGGCAGGATCATGCCGTTCACCCGCACCAGCATGGCGGCGGCCATCAGCAGAACACCGGCCTGGCCCGCCAGGGCAATCCAGCGGCGGGCCGGGGCTTTCTGTTCGCCATCCGCGGTTTGCAGGGCGGTGCTCCAGCAGGCCAGCGCCATAAAGAACCAGCCGATATAGTAAGTATAGATATAGCGGTTATAATCCACCAGCCCCACGGCCTGATCCGGCTTGAAAATAAAGCCATAGCTGAGCGCCAGCATGAGGTTATACCCCACAAAGCATGCAAGGGACAGCACCCCGATGCAGCCAATGCGCAGCTTGAGCTGGCGGCCTCTGGCGCAGATGGCCGCCACCAAGAACACCAGCAGAATCAGCACCACAACATTGCGGCCCTGGCCGATCATGCTCAGCCGACCATCCGAAGTCCAGAACTGGTGGCCCATATCGGCCATGGCTTGGGTGAACTGGCTCTGGCGCTCGGCGTAAAAGCCCTCCACCGGCTGGCCCAGCAAAATCTTGATGCCGTTGATGACCACAGCGGACAAGGGGGCGCTGGTTTCGCCGGTGCCGCCCTCGCTGGCACTTTTGGCAACCAGAATGCCCACATAGCGGATGTTCCAGAAATAATAGATCAGCATGGGCGCGGCAAAGCAGGCAATGGCAAAGCCGGTGCGGCGGGCAAGGCCCTTTTTGAAGGGGTGCTCCGCAAACAGCCAGGCATCCACAGCCATCAACCCCGCCGCCACCAGGGACAGCACAAAGGTGTTGGCCTTGATGTTGGCCGCCAGCGCCAGTACCGGCAGTACGGCCCACTTGGGGCCGCCGGTTTTGCGCAGCGCCAGCCACAGCGCCACAGCGCCGCCCAGTGCAAGGCCCGCGGGCACATCGCCATAGGCGGTCATATAAGTGGTATCCAGATAGATCGTATGGTTATACACCGTCAAAAACCAGGGGGCAAACCAGCAGATTGCTGCCAGCGGCACCGCAATGCGGTACTGGCGGAAGTTCAGCCCGCCCAGCACCGCGGCAAACACGGCGGCGGCCAGCACATCATACGCCACATAGATCTTCCAGTCTGCATAATGGCCCAAAAACTGGAAGAAGTAGGAGAGCAGCGGCAGGCCGGGGTTCTGGGTCTGGGGCCAGGGGGTTCCAAGGGTAGCCAGGGCATACAGGCGGTTATCCGCCTTGGTCACCTTTACGGCGGTAGCCCACAGGCTGAGTTCATCATACTTGGTTGCCAGCGGCTGGCGGATGAAAAAGTACACCGCAAATGCCAGCGCCATGCCCCAGAACAGCACTGCCCCCGGTGTAACCAGGCGGCGGCAGGCCGGGCGCTGGCCTTTGTGGGGCACCAGCGCCCACACGCCGCTGCCCGCAAACACCGCCCACAGCAGCACAGTGCCGGGCAGCAGCAGGTTTGCCATGCCCGCAGCCGTCAGCCAGGCAACGGCAATGCCCAGCGCGCTCAGCGGGGCCAGCGCAGCATGCAGGTTACATTTGAGCGTTAGGAACGCGCAGAACAAAAACAGCACCGCCAGCGCGGCAAAGATGCAAAGCAGCTCCATAGAATCACCATTTTATACAACATAAAAGCCCTGCGGGTGTGCCCCCAAGCCATGGGCGCACCGCCCCACAGGGCTCTTTTTTACTTTTTGCGGAAAACATCAACGGCAAGGCAGGCAAACGCAGCCCCCACAGCCGGGGCAAACAACAGCAGCAGCCATTGGCCGCCGTTTGGCACAAAGCGCAGGTACCACGGCTGCACCGGGTTGAGCACCACGCCGTCCAGCCGGGTAGGCACGCCGCCCACACTGTCCGGGTCAATGCGCAGCCCGGTCACGGTAAGGCCGCCCAGGTCAAAGGTATACTGGTTTTCGCCGCTCACGCGGGCAAAAACTTTCTGGGTCTCGCTGTACTCGGTCTGGCCGGGGCGCAGGTAATACAATGCTATGCTGCCGGGCGGCAGGTAGTGCACGGCGTCCAGCTCCACCGTTTCCAGCCAGGCTTCGCCCCGCCAGATGATGTGCGGGTCGTTGTCGGTGGAAAGATACCAGCCGGGTTCATCCACCGGCGCGGTATGCCATTCATCGTCATCATAATTGACAAAGCTTTCAAATTCCAGGTCATCCGCCGTCAGGGTGTGGGTCACCATAGTGCCGTCTGCTTTATGGTTCAGCATCACAGCGCTGCCCACCAGCACGTACACCAGCCACACAATAACAGCGGCGGCATATGCCAATATCAGCAGCTGCTGGGGGCGCAGCGGGCGGCCCGCACGGGCGGGGGCGGCAAAACGCTTGGTTGGGCGTTTATCTTTCATTGTACCACCCCGCTTTCTGCCACAGCCACCGGGGTAAAGGCGATAGGCTTGCTGCGGCCTTCAAACCGGTAGAGGGTTGCGGGCATATTCGCTTTCAGCCCGCCTTCGAACCGGCTGCTGAACTCCCGCTCCAGATAGTCGTCCGCGCGGTCGATCAGCAGGTAGTCGATCTGCTTTTCTTCCATATAGGCGGTCAGAGAGTCTGCGGTGCAGACCGCCTCAAAGTCATACAAGGTCCAGTTCAGGCTTTCCACCAGGTTCATAAAGTCGGAGTCCCACCGGCTGGAATAATCATCGTTGCCCCACCAGGTACCGCCATAGCCGTTGACCACCTTGGCGGTCAGCTCATACTTGTAGTAGTACCAGCGGGTGGCATCATCGCCCTGACTGATGACCAGCACACGGTCTGGCCAGTCCAGCACGGTGTTCATTGCTTCAGCGCGGTTCTTTACATCGCGGCGCAGGGTGTACAGGCTGTCGGCGTTGGTCCAGAACCCGGCTGCGGGCACACCGCGCCAGGCAAAAATACCCAGCACTGCCGCAGCGGCCAGCCCCAGCGCCGCACGGCCCAGCCGCTGCGCCGCGCCGCTGCCCTGCCCCACCGCAAAGCCCAGCACACAGAAGCCGTACAGCATCCACCCCTGCAGGTAGGGCGCGATATAACGCTCATAGTCCTTCAAGGCGGAGCCTTCGGCCTCGGAAAAATTGTAGAAGTACAAAATCAGGTGGAAGAGATACAGCGCGGCAAAGCAGAACGCCCCGCCCACAAAGCCAACCACGGTGCGGCGGCGTGCGGCACCGGCAGGCGCTGCCACAAAGGCCGCCGTGAACAGCAGCAGAATGCAGCTGACGGCCATGATGGGCGCGCCCACCAAACAGACGCGGCGGTACAAAAATGCCTGGCCCATGCTCTGCATGATCTGGGCAAAGCGTTCTTCGCGCCCAATGCCCAGCAGCTGCTTGATGCCGCCGGTCAGCACAGCACCATAGCTCAGGCCCGCGCTGCCCACGCTGGCCCCAGTGGTTTCGGTTGGGGTCACGGCGGCGGTATAGCGGTTCCAACTGATAAACACCGCCAGCACCACCGCCGCCAGAATACTGCATTTTGCCAGCGATACGCCGAAAATGCGGCCAGGCTTTGTATCCGGGTGCGGCGTACCGAACAGCTGATCCAGCCCGATCAGGAACGTAACGATCAAGGCATAGGCAAAACCGATATCTTTGGTCATGGTCAGCACGGCAAGTGGCATGGCACAGGCAAAAAAGCCGGTTTTGCGCCCGCCCGCCGCGGCATACAGGCACAGGGTTCCGCCAAACAGCAGTGCCAGGGGGGTATCCGCCATGGCGTTGGCGTAAATGGTGGATGGGGTGCCCGCCGGAACCACGCTGAAAAAGAACGGCAGAAGAAAGCCCGCAGCAAACACCAACACAGCACCCGCCCAGTTTTTGCGCGGCATGGCTGCCGCCGGGGCAATGCAGGCCAGGAACAAAATATCCAGCCCGGCCAGGCACTGCCATTCATAAAACTGGCCCGGTACGCGCTGGAAGAGATAGGAAACCAGGCTGGTTGCCGGGTAAGTAAAGCTCGCCGTCAGGTTGATGGGATCCGCCACATACAGCGCAGCGCGCTCCGCCACCATCTTGGGGGCAAGGCCCCAGGCGGTAAATTCATCCCACTGGGTAAACATGGGCTGCTGCAAAGCAAACAGCACCCACAAAAAGCAGCTGCCGCCCACAAACAGCAAAAAGCCGGGGCTGAACAGCGCCCGCCGGATAGCCCGCCACCCGGCACGCACCCCAAAGTAGACCCCGCCGGCCAGCCAGACCGCCATGATGATAAAATGGCCGAACTGCAAAAGCCCCAGCAGGGAAAGCAGATACAGCACCACGGCCGACCCGCACAAGGCGGGCAGCGGCAGCAGGGCGGCATCGAACCGGGTGCATGCCGCCACGCACAGACAGCATGCGGAGAAGAACAGCAAAAACAGCAGGCCGAATACAATCTGCACGGTACAGCACCTCCCGGAATCAGAATTAAATTAGTAATTAGCAATGAATCATTAGCGGTGGATTGCCGCCCGGTGGGCGGCTTAGAAAATTGGGGCAAGGTAGCATATAAAGGCTGATTCTATACCCGAAGACTATCACGCAAAAGCCGCGAAAAACCGCAGATTTGATCGTGCCGCAGGCACACCGCCATTATTTTTAACTATTCTCTCACATATACGCGTAAGCCAGCTCACGCGTATACGACGTACACCGGCCCCACAAAGTAGTGCTGGAAGAGCAGCACAGCGCCAAAAACGGCATAGCAGGCGCACAGCGGGGTGATGGCCGCTTCGGCCTTTTCTTCCGTGATGGCGGGGCGGATGGTTTTGCGCAGCAGCACGGCCAGGGCGGGCAGCAATGCCAGCCAGACGCAGAGGAAATACCGCGCCTGCAGCCCCACAATGCGCACCATGCCCACCGGGGTATAGGTGATATACATGGCTGCCATGGCACCGGCGGCGTACACTAGCGCCAGCAGCGCCGCCCCGCCCACGCGGCGGCGAGTGGGGAACGCATCGGCGCGTTTTGGCTGCGCAGCAGCCAGCAGGGCGGCCAACAGCAGCACCAGCGGGCCGGTCAGGTTCAAAAAGCTGATGGGCAGGTCCTTCCAGCCGAACAGGCCGAGCTGCCCAATAAAGAAATCATTCTCTCCCAGGGTCCCCCAGAACGCAGCAATGGTCCGCAGAGGGTTGCGCAGCACAAAGGCCAGCTGTTCACCGCCGTTTACCGTGCTGCCGCCCTGGCGCTCAATGATGGGATAGTTATAGCGGAACGCCGTTCCGTACCATTCCGTCAGCAGGGTAACGGCCATAGCACCGCCAAAGCCGCCCAGCGCCCACAGCGGGCGGCGTCCCTTGGCGTGCCATTCCCGCTTTGCCACCAAAAAGATAGGCAGCACCCACAAAAGGTTCAGGTACGGTTTAGCGATATTGACAAAGATGCAGGCGGCGGTGTAAATGCCCGCCGTTTGGGTGTTCCACTCCTTGCGGGTCAGCATGGCAAGCATCAGGTAATAGCAGCCCAGCAGGGTTGCATCATAGCTCAGTGATGCCCCCATAAAAAGCGACATCGGCAGCAGCATAATGGCCGCAAAGGCCGGGCGGTAATGCTCCGCTTTGGCCAGCGCCAACGCGGACAACAGCGTGTAGGCCAGCAGGTTGACGATGCGCCCGCCATACAGGCAGCCCAGCGTGCCAAAGCCCAGCAGGCGTGCCAGCGCCATACCGACCGCACCCGGCAGGAATGGAATGACCAGAAAGCTGACCGGCTCGCTGACCGGGTCCGGCACAGAATCCCGCATATCGTGCGCCAGGTACAGGGCAAAGCTATCCGCCATGCTCTGCACTGCGCCATCCTTGCCGTATTGCTTCAGGGCATAGCCCGCGGTGTTATAGGCTTTTTTCGCCCCGGTATCGGGGTCAGTGCCCACACCGGCAGAGGTATGCGCATTCACCCATGCACCGGGGAACGCTTCCAGCAGGTAGGCCGCATCGTCCGGGTAGGTGCGGGAAGCATCAAAATCAAAGTGCCCGGTGGAGATGGCATAGGTGCGCAGGTAATGGTCGGCTTCGTCCGGCGTTTGCAGCGGCGGGTTGGCAAATGCAAACAGCAGCCCGCACAAAAAGATGCACACGGCCCCTTTTGCCGCAAATCCTTTTGCAAACCGCCGCACACAATACCCGGCCAGCAGACATACTTCCAGAAAGGCCGCACACCCCAGTGTAACCACCAGGGGGGACACACGGTTATCCAGCCCAAAGAACCCCCGCCAGTAATAGGCCCACAGCACGCCGCACACGGCGGCGCACAGCACAGCCAGCCCCCACCGCACAGCGGCGGGCAGCTTTTGTAATTTTATTGGCATAAAACTCCCTTACAACCGGCCTTACAGAATGTACTGGCCGACCTTGTACTGGTCCAGGTTGCCGCGCAGGAACTCAATGGTTTCGGCAAGGCCCTGTTCAAAGGTATACTGCGGTTTCCAATCGGTCAGGGTGCGCAGCTTGGTGGCATCGCCCAGCAGGCGGTTGACCTCGCTCTTTTCGGGGCGCAGGCGCTCGGCTTCGCAGACGATCCTGGCGCTGGGGTTGATCTGGGCAATCAGCTCATTGGCCAAATCGCCGATGGAATGTTCCACGCCGGTGGCAATGTTGATTTCCTGGCCAATGGCGGCATCGCAGTCCGCAATGGCCATAAAGCCGTGGGCGGTGTCCTTGACATAGTTAAAGTCGCGGGTGGGGGTCAGGCTGCCCAGCTTGATTTCCTGCTGGCCGGCCAGCAGCTGGGTGATGATGGTGGGGATGATGGCGCGGCCGCTCTGGCGCGGGCCATAGGTGTTGAAGGGACGCACAATGGAAACCGGTAGGTCAAAGCTGCGGTAAAAGCTTTCTGCCAGGCGGTCCGCGCCGATCTTGGTGGCAGAGTAGGGGCTCTGGCCCTGGAACGGGTGGTGCTCGTCAATGGGCACATACTGGGCGGTGCCGTATACTTCGCTGGTGGAAGTAACCATCACGCGCTGGGTGCCCAGCTCGCGGGCGGCGTTCAGCACGTTCAGGGTGCCCTTGATGTTGGTATCCACATAGCTGTCCGGGCTGTGGTAGCTGAACGGAATGGCAATCAGGGCAGCCAGATGGAACACGCGCTCCTGCCCGCGCATGGCAGTACGCACGCCGTTAGGGTCACGTACATCGCCCATAAAGATATCCATTTCATTGCGGATCTCCGGGGGCAGGGTATCGATCCAGCCCAGGGAACCAAACGAGTTATACAGGCAGAAAGCACGCACTTTCTCGCCGCTTTTTACCAGCTCTTCGGCCAGATGGCTGCCGATAAAGCCATCGGCACCGGTCACCATAACGGTATGGGACATTGTAAAAACACTCCTTTTTATATGGCAATACCGCCCGCAGGGCAGAACAATCCAATTATTACAAAATAGTATAACCGATTTGCGGCCTGATTTCAACCAATGCCCCGCCCAGCGTGCAAAAAAGTGCCGGGGCTGCCGCGGATAGGGTAGGCCTACATTAAATTTATATAAAGATTATTCCGTTTGTATCAAAGAGTTCGGCAATATGTTATAATAGGGCAATACCGCATAATTCTAAGTGCCGATACGGCGAGCGAGGTGCGGCAGATGCCAAGCCAAAAGCGCAGATAATACTTTGTGTATTATCGAGCATTTTGGCAACGCAGATGCCGTGCCGCAGCTGCCGGAGCGGTGCTTAAGCCGCAAGGCGGGAATTGTGCGGTGTTGCCATAGGATAAATACAGTGCTGGGCCGCCTTGCTACATTCCCTGCCCTGTAGTGGAAAGGAGCCTGCACCCATGCCGCAACGCGAACCTGCCCTGCTTTGGCTGCGGGACTGCGCCCTGACCGCATTGGTCCTTGCGCTGTGTACGCTGACAAGCTGGGTATTTTTCCGGCTGGATTTTGTTTCTTCCAACTATATCCTGACCTATATCCTGGGCGTCATGTATATCAACGTCTTTACATCGGGGTTGGTGTACGGCGTTGTGGCTTCGCTGTTCTCGGTGATGCTGGTCAACTATATGTTCATTGACCCTTTTATGCAGTTCCGCATCCGGTCAGACGACATGGTAACGGCAGTGGTCATGCTCTGCGTTTCGCTGCTCTGCTCCTCGCTGACGGGGCGTATCAAGGTACAGGCCGCCCAAAGCGAGCGCAAAGCCTATGCTTCGCAGGTGCTGCTGGAAGCCAGCCGCAGCCTGTTGGGGGCCGAGGACCCTGACACCATTCTGCGGATAACGGCCACCCAGCTGGGCAAGCTGTTGGAGCGCCCGGTCTGCTTTGCCCCCGCACCGGAGCACATTGCACCGGGAACCCTGATTCTGCCCCCTCCCGCCCAGACGGATTACCGCAGTTGCCCGGAGCTGCATGAGTTCAGCACCTATGAGCACAATCTGGCATTATCCATCCTGGATGTGTGTTCCCTGGCGCTGGAGAAAGAAGCCTCCAACCGAGCCCGGCGCGAAATTGAGGAAGCCGCCCGCCAGGAACAGCTGCGCGCCAACCTGCTGCGCAGCATCAGCCATGACCTGCGCACCCCGCTGACAAGCATTTCCGGCAACGCGCTGATTTTGACCGAGAAAAATCCCCTGCTGACCGAGGAAAAGCGCCGGGAGCTTTCTGCCGCAATTTATGAGGACGCCAACTGGCTGAACCATCTGGTGGAAAATCTGCTTTCCATCACCCGGATGGAGAACTGCCAGGTAAACCTGCGCATTCAACCGGAGCTGATTCAAGACATTTTTGACGATGTACTGGCTCATTTAGACCATGACGCCGCCCGCCACACCATTGTGACCAACGTGGCGGATGACCTGCTGATGGCCGATATGGACGCCCAGCTGATCGAGCAGGTGCTGGTGAACCTCATCAACAACGCCATCAAATATACCCCCGAACATTCCCGCATCGAGCTTTTCGCCGCGCCGGAGGGTAAATTTGTCCGCATCTGCGTAACGGATGACGGCCCCGGCATCCCGGAAGAAAGCCGGGACAAGCTGTTTGATATGTTTTATACCCTTGGCAAAACCCGCAGCGATGGCCGCCGCGGGCTGGGTCTTGGGCTGGCCTTGTGCCGTTCCATTGTTGCCGCCCATGGCGGTGTGATCGATGTACAGAACGCTGCACCGCACGGTGCCTGCTTCCGTTTTACACTCCCGCGAACTGAGGTGACCCTGTATGAATAAACCGCTGATCCTTGTGGTGGAGGATGACCCGGCTGTTGCACGGCTGATCTCCACCACACTGGAAACCCGTAATTATCAGTACCACCGTGTACAGAACGGAGCCGGTGCCCTGTTGGAAGCTGCTTCGGCACGGCCGGATGTAATTTTGCTGGACCTTGGCCTGCCGGATATGGACGGTATTGATGTGATCCGCAAGATTCGCGGGTGGAGCAACGTGCCCATTCTGGTGGTTTCGGCCCGCAGTGATGATACCGACAAAGTATCCGCCCTGGATGCCGGTGCAGATGATTACCTGACCAAGCCGTTCAGCGTAGAGGAGCTTTTGGCCCGGCTGCGCGTGGCGCTGCGCCGTGTGCGGTATGATACTTCCCGCGCAGGTGACCAGGCCAGCATATACGAGAACGGAGAACTGCGCATTGACTATGCCGCAGGCTGTGTGTACCGCGGCGGAACGGAGATTCACCTGACCCCCATTGAGTACAAGCTGATCTGCGTGCTGGCCAAGAACACCGGCAAAGTGCTGACCCACAACTATCTGCTGAACGAAGTCTGGGGCAGCCCGGCCGCATCGGATACGCCGTCCCTGCGCGTATTTATGGCAACGCTGCGCAAAAAAATTGAGGAAGACCCCAGCCACCCCCGCTATATCCAGACCCACATCGGCGTTGGCTACCGCATGATCCGCCAGTAAAGTTTGGGGCAACACCGCACAATTCCCGCCTTGCGGCTTAAGCACCGCTCCGGCAGCTGCGGCACGGCATCTGCGTTGCCAAAATGCTCGATAATGTCGGGTTGCGGTACCCGCATCGTGCTTCGGGGGCAAAAGCCCCTCGCACTCTGCGACCGCTGCCCCTGCTTCGGTTCGCTGTTTCCGCCACTGGCGGCGCTCACCTTTGCAGCATCCAGTATTATCTGCGCTTTTGGCTTGGCATCTGCCGCACCTCGCTCGCCGTATCGGCACTTAGAATTATGCGGTATTGCCTTGGCTTTCAAAATGTAACCGCAACAGCCCGTCCATCCGTTTGTTGCCGGATGAGCGGGCTGTTTCAATTTTATTTATTCGGTTTTCTCTGCTTTACCTGGCTGCGCGGCGTCCGCCTTTGCCGCCGGTCTTTTTGGCGCGGCCGGTGCCGGTCTGGGTGCGGGTGGACTTGGGGGCCGTTTTCTTGGGTTCCGGCTTTGGCATATCCTTTTGCAGCAGCTTATCCGGCACGGGCTGGATGCTCCACAGCTGGTTTTCGCCAAACACATCCTGCCAGATCTGGGCCTGGGTACCGTTATCAACCCGCATGCCTACCAGGTCAATGACCTTATCAGCCAGCACATTGCGGATCTTGGCCTTGCCGCCATCGGCGGGAACAATCTCCCACCGCTGGCCCTTGCCGGTGGTTTTCTCCCACTGGTGCACCCAGGTTCCGTTCACAACACCACTCATGGCCAGGTCCATCACCTTGCCGGTAAAGCGGTTTTTGATGCGGTACTGGCCTTCGGCGGCTTCCTCAAAAATCCATTGCTGCCAGGGCTGACCCTCATAGCTCCACAGGCGGATGGATGCGCCGTTCTCGGTGTTGAAATCGGCAACTTCCAGCACGCGGCCATTGGCGGCAGCGATAGTATAGCAGGCGCCTTCCCGAATGACGGTCTGTGCGGATTTTTTCATAGCGTTTTTCCTCCTTTGCCTGTGCAGCGCTTTTGGTGCCTTACAGGTTATGTATTTATTGTACATATTATAGCACATTCGCACAAAGCGGTTTTGCCAAAATCGTGTAAAGTTTTTTGGTAACACTGCACGCTTTTTCGGGGTTAGCGGGTGGTTTAACCAAAGGTGTCTTGCATTTTTCAGCAATCTATTCTATGATATTATATAAATAACTAATTATAGGAGGCACCCACCTTGAGGATCGCATTGATTGCCCATGATTCCCGCAAAGAGCTTTTGGCCCAGTTCTGCACAGCCTATGTGCGTATTCTGTCTCAGAACGAACTGGTTGCCACCGGCGTGACGGGCAAAGTGGTACACGATGCCTGTGGGCTGCCGGTTCGCTGCCTGTACCCCGGTGCACGCGGCGGTGCCGAGCAGATTTCCTCCATGATTGCCTGCGGCGAAATTGATATGCTGCTGTTTTTCCGCGACCCCGTCAATGCCCGGCCCAATGAGCCGAACGCCGTTACCCTGCTGCGCCTGTGCGATACCCGCGCCATCCCCGTTGCCACCAACATTGCCACTGCCGAGGTTTTGATCCACGGCCTGGAGCGCGGAGACCTGGCCTGGATTGAATTGCAGCGCGGGAGAAAATAACGAATATCCACGAAACCCCAGCAAGCATTTGTAGGGGACGATGCTTGCATCGTCCCGCGCATCGGGCCTTGCCTCATCGTGTGTATCCCTACGTTTCTCTACAGAATATAGACATATTTAGATATAACATGATTTCACAAATACAAAAAGCATGTGCTTTTTCCACCTTTGTCGGGCGGGAAATCACATGCTTTATTTTATTCTATTGCTTCCGTTATCTTTCAGGTAATTTTCAGCGCGCGCTGAACGCGGTAGACCAGGTAGCGGAACAGCCCAACGATCATGCTGCCCTCGCACCATAAATAGTTAGGAAGATTACGCCAGTAAAATTTGGGCTTTTTGATTTTGGGCAAGGCGATCTTGGCTTCCGCATAGCCCTTGGCATAATCATTGCCGAAGCCGCGGTGACGGAACATGATAACTTTCAACAAATAGCCCAGCAGCATGGGGATAAAATTGACAACCAGCATGACCACCGGCTGGTTTTTGTAGGGCAGCAGAATGCTGTTGCGGCCGCTCTGAATGCTTTTGAATGGGTTATACCGTACCGCGCCGGTGGTGGCACCGCAGATATGGCGGCACTTTGCGGTGGGGCAATAGACGTTTTTATAACCAAAATTGTTGGCGCGCCAGCTGAGGTCAACATCCTCATAGTAGGCAAAAAACAATTCGTCAAAAACGCCAATTTTATCCAAAATGGATTTTCTGTACAGTGCTGCGCCGCCACAGGCAGAAAAAATACGGCAGGGCTTCTGGTAGCGGCTGGCTTTCAGGCCGTCGCCGCGCTTGCAGGCAAAGCCCAGAATCGTCATATAATCTCCGGCGTCATCGGCCAGTTCCGGCTCGTAATAGCGCAGCATCAGGCTGGATACCGCAAAAATCTTCGGGTCGCTCTCAGCGGTTTTCAGCAGCTCTTCCAACCAGTTCGGTTCGGCAAAGGCATCGTTATTGAACAAAGCCATATACTCGCCTTTGGCCATGGCAATGCCTTGGTTGACAGCATGGGAAAAACCGGTATTCTCGCTGTTTTCGATCAGGTGGTAGCGGGGGTTACCGCAGTAGCTGTGGGCAATTTCGAGGCTTTCATCGGTGGAGCCGTTATCGATCACGATCAGCTCAAAGTCCTGCTCAGTCTGCGCCCAGATGGATTCGATGGAATCCCGCAGCCAGCCAGCACCATTCAGATTGGGGATAATCACGCTTGCTTTCACTGTGCTTCCCTCCTTTTAATAACCCATGCCGCCAAGCAGGATGGGCATGTAAGAAAGGCCAACGATCACACTGTGCGCCGCAATCAGCAGGGCCAGAATGACCAGGTCCCCCACCAGCCGCTTGATCATGCAGGCAGTGGCCAGCTTCTGGCGTTCCTCCCATTTGCTGCCGCAAAGGCTCCAGTAAATCATCATGATAAGGCCCACCACCGGGATGGCAAACAACAGCAGCGTTGCAAGGTAATGCCCAGTGCCCATCTCTTCCTGTTGCTCGCCCTCATAGCACATGAAAAAGGGATCATCTTTCAGCGGAAATTCATCCTCGTCTTCATCATCCCAGTATTGAACCATATCCGGGTCCACATGGATGGTATAGCGCGGGCGGCTGGCTTCTGCTTTGGTGGGGGGCAGCGCACGGCCGCAGCGCGGGCAGACGGTAGTTCCCTTGGGAGCCACCAGACCGCATTGTTTACAAATATGCAATTCCATTTATACGTCCCCTTCCAGGCTCAGACTGCGGTCCAGCGGTGTGGCAAGAATGATCTGGGTGTTGGTGTTGCCCATCTTTTGCAGGTGGGTCAGCAGGTGTTCCAGTGCATCAATGCCGGGGCAGCTGACCTTGACGATAAAGTTATAGCTGCCGGTCACGCGGTAGCACTGCAGGATCTGCGGTTCGCCCTGGATCATTTTAAGGAAATGGTCCCGTTCCGATGCCGCCGTCTGGATGGAAATCAACGCCTGAACTCGGTTATTCTCGCCGGGGTGGTGCAGGCGCACGGTATAGCCGCCGATGATGCCCTCCTGCTCCATGCGGTGGATACGGCTGGACACCGCCGGACTGGTCAGGTTGACCTGTTTGGCGATTTCCTTGACCGGCATGCGGGCGTTGCGCATCATAAGCTGGATGATTTTGCTGTCTAATTCATCCATGTCGAGTCACTTCCTGTCAGTTTTAGTCAATGAGCACAATAAAAATAAAATAAAGCAAATAAACCTTGTATGGCATTACAAAACCGAAAACCCTTTCATTTTCTGTGCATATGCTGAATTATTTTAAGTTATCTGGGCATCATTATAATAAAAGCAAAACAAAATTGCAAGTATTGCATTTGACATTTTAATAATCAAGGTTATAATGTACTTGTAACAAGAAAGAGAAAAACAGAGTATAACCCCTTTAAGTTCCTATTTATTACATTACCATCTTCTGACCTTTATATACTTTCCCACCCCTCTATGCACAAAAGCCCGCTTTTCAAGCGGGCTTTTGTGTTTTTGCCTGCCATTTTGTACTCTGCTTTATTTTATGAAGCAGATTTAATTTGCTTTTTCTCCCATACCCTAGTATAATGATGGGTAGTTTGTCTATTTTTATCTTGTTTTGCAAAAACGGAAAGGACTCCGCTGTGAATACACGTCTGGTCGGCATTTTGATTGACTCTTTTCCTAATATTTTAATTAACGGCCTTACGGTCACCCTGCCGCTTACGATCATTTCTTTTGCGCTTGCGTTGGTCATTGCGCTGATTACTGCCCTTGTGCAGACCGCCAAAATCCCCGTTCTGCGGCAACTTGCCCGGTTTTATGTCTGGGTCATCCGCGGCACCCCGGTGCTGGTACAGCTGTTCGTGGTGTTTTACGGCCTGCCCAGCCTTGGCGTACTGATCGACCCGTTCCCGGCTGCTGTGGCCTGCTTTGCCATCAATGAGGGTGCCTACTGCGCCGAGACCATCCGCGCCGCGCTGGAATCTGTTCCCGCTGGTCAGATGGAAGCCGGGTACTGCGTTGGCATGACCTATCTGCAGACGATGCGCCGTATTGTGCTGCCGCAGGCACTGCGCACGGCGTTCCCGCCGCTGTTCAACTCGCTGATTTCCCTGCTCAAAGATACCTCCCTTGCCGCAAACATTACGGTAACCGAGATGTTTATGGCCACCCAGCGCATTGTGGCGCGCACCTATGAATCGCTGCCGCTTTATCTGGAAGTTGCCTTTATCTACCTGATGTTCTCCACCATCCTGACGCAGGTCCAGCGCTGGGGCGAAAAAAAGCTGAACGCCAAGGGCTTCAGCCAGAATTCCTGAGGAGGTGCCGCCATGCAGGAGATGCTGAAAATCACCGGAATCCGCAAATCGTTCAGCACGCTGGATGTGCTGAAAGGCGTGGACCTGACGGTGCACAAGGGCGAGGTTGTTTCGCTGATCGGGCCTTCCGGTTCCGGCAAGACCACGTTGCTGCGCTGCGCCAACTTTTTGGACCAGGCCGAGGACGGCACTATGGTGCTGGACGGCCAGACCTACCATTTGGGCCATGTGCGCCGCACTGAGATGTACGAAGCCCGCCGCCACACAGCGTTTGTGTTCCAGAATTACAACCTGTTTTTGAATAAGACCGCGCTGCAGAACGTGACCGAAGGGTTGATTGTTGCCCGCAAAATGCCCAGGGATGAGGCCGAAGCCCGCGCCCAAAAAGCGCTGGAAAAGGTCGGCCTGGGCAACCGCGGTGCCAGCTACCCCAATCAGCTTTCCGGCGGGCAGCAGCAGCGCGTGGCCATTGCCCGCGCCATTGCCACCGACCCCAAGATCATCTATTTTGACGAGCCCACCAGCGCGCTGGACCCGGAGCTGACCGTGGAAGTGCTGGCCGTGATGCGGGACCTGGCCGCCGATGGCATGACAATGCTGGTCGTGACCCACGAGATGGGCTTTGCCCGCAATGTTTCTAACCAGGTCGTGTTCATGGAGCACGGCGTTGTGGTGGAACAGGGTCCCGCCAAAGAGATTTTTACCGCCCCACGCGAGGAGCGCACCCGCGCTTTTTTGCGTCTGGTGGAAGATAAATGAAAGTTTTTACATAACCAAGGAGAAGCACATATGAAACTGAAAGCATTGACCGCTGCCGTGCTGGCAGCCGCCCTGCTGTCCGCCTGCGGTTCCTCCGCAGCGTCCTCTGCTGCACCGGCAGCGGATACTTCCAGCGAAACCGCTGCCAGCGCCGATAACTCCGGCGATCTGCTGGCCCAGATTCAGCAGCGCGGCGAGATCGTGTTTGGCACCGAGGGCACCTGGTCCCCCTGGACCTACCATGACGAAAACGACCAGCTGGTTGGCTTCGACATTGAAGTTGCCCAGAAGGTTGCCGAAAAGCTTGGCGTAAAGGCCACCTTTGTGGAGGGCGAATGGGACGGCCTGCTGGCCGGCGTGGACGGCGGCCGCTATGACAGCATGGCCAACGGCGTGGAAATTACCGAAGAGCGCGCCCAGAAATACGATTTTTCTGACCCGTACTGCTACATCCGCACTGCCATTATTGTAAAAAGCGATGATGACAGCATCAACAGCTTTGAGGATCTGAACGGCAAGACCACCGCCAACACCATTTCCAGCACCTATGCAACACTGGCCGAAAGCTATGGCGCCAAAACCACCGGCGTGGACGACCTGAACCAGACCATTGAGCTGCTGCTGAACGGCCGTGTGGATGCCACCCTGAACGCCGAAGTAACCTATTTTGACTACCTGAAAGAGCATCCCGATGCGAACATCAAGATTGCGGCTTTGACCAATGATGCTTCCCAGGTTGCTTTCCCTGTGCGCAAGGGCGATGAAACCGCCACCCTGCGCGAAGCTCTGAACCAGGCTATCAATGAGTTGCGCGAGGACGGCACCATTGCCGAGATCAGCGAGAAGTACTTTGGCACCGACCTGAGCCAGGCCCCCAGCGCGAACTGATTTAAGGCAATCTGTCTTTATCATATCAGTAGGATGGGGGCATCCGATCCCGCCGGAACATTGGGTATGTAGATATTTCAAATTTTTGCAATGTTCATGGCATTACAGCAGAGCGTGCATCATTCATAATGTTTCGGAACGGTCTTGAGCGTTCCGGGGCTTTGGGGGAAATCCCGCTATGGGCGATACCACCCACTCAACTATTTTTCCCATTCTTAGCCCCATAAAATACATTTTCCCACACCAAAAACCGCCCCGGAAAGGTTATGCTTTCCGGGGCGGTTCTCCATCATCAATAATTTTCCGCGTGGACTTCAAAGTAGCTCTGGGGGTGATTGCAGGTGGGGCAGACTTCGGGGGCCTGGGTGCCCACCACGATGTGGCCGCAGTTGCGGCACTCCCACACTTTTACTTCGCTCTTGGCAAACACTTCTGCCGTTTCAATGTTGTGCAGCAGGGCGCGGTAGCGCTCTTCGTGATGCTTTTCAATGGCTCCCACCAGGCGGAACCGGGCAGCCAGTTCGGGGAAGCCCTCTTCCTCAGCCGTCTTGGCAAAGCTGTCATACATATCGGTCCATTCGTAATTTTCGCCCGCGGCGGCGGCTTTCAGGTTGTCGGCGGTATCGCCGATGCCGTTCAGCTCCTTGAACCACAGCTTGGCATGTTCTTTTTCGTTATCAGCCGTTTTCAAAAACAGTGCTGCGATCTGCTCAAAACCCTGCTTTTTGGCCACGGAGGCAAAGAAGGTGTACTTGTTGCGTGCTTCGGATTCGCCCGCAAATGCGGTCATCAGGTTTTTCTCGCTCTGGGTACCAGCATACTTGTTCATAACATTCTCCTTATTCATAGTTTAAGATTTATTCCGAATCAAAGCTTTTGCATCAGTATATTATGCCTTGTTCTATAGCCTTATTATAGCACAGTTTTGAGATTTGTAAAGACAATTTTTAAGACTTGATATTAAATTTTATCCGTCGATTTTTAGTAAAAAAGCCAGTGCCGGGCAAAAATCTGCCCGGCACTGCCGAAAAAGTTCTTTGATTGTCTTAAGGCAATACCGCATAATTCTAAGTGCCGATACGGCGAGCGAGGTGCGGCAGCTGATAAGCCAAAAGCGCAGATAATACTGGATGTCTTATCGAGCATTTTGGCAACGCAGATGCCGTGCCGCAGCCGCCGAAGCGGTGCTTAAGCCGCTAGGCGGGAATTGTGCGGTGTTGCCTTAACTTTCTTTGCCTGTTTCAGGTTGTGGAATGATACCCAGATTTAAAACATCGGGTATAAGTAGCTGGCACTATAGCAGCCAATCTTTTTGGGGCCGGTGATGGCCTCCCCCGCTGCCTGGCGGGTCGCAATCTTTTGCAGGGCCGCCGCCACGGTGGAGATGGTGATGGATTTGCTGCGGCGGTCCACAAACAGCTCGCCGCCACGGATGATATAGCAAAACGGCAGGCATTTTGCGGTATAAAATTGCTCGCCCTGGTGCTGTTCCAGCAGCGCCCACACTTCCTGAACGTCCATTGGCTTAGTCCAGCTTCAGGTCGCCGTCCTTGATCCAGCCCTTTTTGCGGAACAGCGCGCCCAGCACCGCGCACAGCACGGCGGGCAGAACAAAGCTGACCAGCAGTAAGCCTGCCCAGTCAAAGGCGGTGATGCCCGCTTTTGCGCCGGATGCCACATCGGCCACCCAGCCGGTGTACACGCCGATCTGACCCACCAGGCCGCAGGTGCCCATGCCGGAAGAAACCGCCGGGCCGTTCATCTGCAATTTGAACACGCAGGTGGCAATGGGGCCGGTAATGGCGGAAGCAATGATCGGCGGCAGCCACACGCGGGGCTTTTTCAGGATGTTGGGCATTTGCAGCATGCTGGTGCCAATGCCCTGGCTGACCAGACCGCCCACGCCGTTTTCCTTAAAGCTCATCACGGCAAAGCCGACCATCTGGGCGCAGCAGCCCGCAACGGCAGCGCCGCCCGCCAGACCGGTCAGGTTGAGCGCCGCGCAGATGGCTGCGCTGGAAATGGGCAAAGTCAGCGCAATGCCAACCAGCACCGAAACCAGAATGCCCATCAGCAGGGGCTGCAGCTCAGTGGCCCACATGATCACGCTGCCCACCGCAGAAGCCGCCGCGCCGATGGCAGGGGCAAACAGCACACTCAGACCCGTGCCCACCAGAATGGTGACCGCCGGGGTAACGATGATATCGACTTTGGTCTCTTTGCTGACAAGCTTGCCGCACTCTGCCGAAACAATGGCGATAAAGTATACGGCCAGGGGGCCGCCTGCACCGCCCAGGCTGTTGGCAGCACTGCCCACAGCAATCAGGCTGAACAGCACCAGCGGCGGGGTGTGCAGGGCGTAACCGATGGAAGCCGCCATTGCTGGCCCGGCCACGCTCTGGGCGAAAGTACCGGCATCCACCAAAAACTGCAGGCCGATCTGCTCGCCCAGCGTTTTAATGATGGTGCCGATCAGTAAACTGGCAAACAGGCCCTGAGCCATAGCGCCCATAGCATCGATGCCATAGCGATGCGCCGAGAACACAACGTCCTTGCGCTTCAAAAATTCCTTAAGCTTTCCCATACTCTTGCTCCTCTCAGATATCTTTCAGCATTGTACCGCCGAAGTTGTCATGTGTCAAGACACAAATCATGACAATAGTTTTCCACCAAGAGCGGGCAGTTTGCGGGCGGTTGTCAAAGATCGGTTTTTGCGGTACAATAATACCAATCTTTTGGCCGGGCGTTTGCCCTGCTGGAATTGGGGGATTTTGTATGGTTGAAACGTTTGATGTCAGCATTACCCCGTACGGGCTGACCCGCCGGACTTTTGTTTACCTGCCGGATGACTGGCAGACTTCCGGCAAAAAATATCCCGTGCTCTATATGTTTGACGGCCACAACCTGTTTTTTGACTCCACCGCCACATACGGCACCTGCTGGGGGCTGAAAGAATACTGTGACGCCCACCCCAACTGGATCATTGCCGCACCGGAGTGCAACCACGAGGGCAACAAGCGGCTGGAAGAATACTGTCCCTACCAGTCAGACTGGTTCGGCGGCATTACGGGCACCGGGCATGAATACATGGAGTGGCTGACCAAAGAGTTCAAGCCGATGATGGACAAGCGCTACCCCACCCTGCCTGGCCGAGCCAACACGGCCATTGGCGGCAGCAGCATGGGCGGCCTGATGAGCCTGTACGCCATCACCGCTTACAACAAAGTGTTTTCCAAAGCAGCGTGCCTGTCGCCCTCGGTGCGGCTGTGCATGCCGGAGCTGCGGCAGGAGATTGCCAACGCCACGATCCACCCCGGCACCCGTGTTTATCTGAGCTGGGGCGAAAAAGAGAGCGATAAGCCCGGTGCTTTGGGCGAATACACCGCCAATGCGCTGGAAGTATGCCGCGCGCTGTTGGGTAAAGGCGCTGCCGTTGACCCTTACATGCAGCCGGACGGCACCCACTGCGAAGCCTGCTGGGCCAAGCAGGTGCCTGCATGCATGGACTTTTTGTTTGGTGGCAAGTATGAGTAAAAAGAAAAAGCGCAGCACCCCCGCGGCTGCCCCTGCCGAACCGGCCAAAGCGGAACACACCCAGCCGGAAGAACCCGCCGTCAGCAGCACGGCCCGCTGGATGGGTGCTTTGTGCTACCTGAGTATCCTGATTTTGATTCCCGCCTGCACCAAATGGCGGCAGGATGAATTTGTACGGTTCCACCTGAACCAAGGGCTGATGGTGTTGATGCTGGCAACCATCTGCGCCGCGCTTGGGTTTGTTCCGGTGCTGGAGCAGGTTGCGTTGAGCCTGACGCTGCTGGTAGATGTGCTTTCGCTGGTGGGGCTTATCACGGCGTTGCGCCGCCGGGCCGCACCCCTGCCGTTCATTGGCCTGCTGGTCGCGCGGTTCCACCCATTTTAATTCGTATATTTTATTTGTATTTTCCAGATTGTATTATTCAGAAGAGTTTTAGTCATATTTGTATATTTGTTTTATATTATTCAAATTGTATTATTTTGTAAAGGAGTGTTTTGTATGAGCAAAGCTGTTATCTTTTTTGCGCCCGGCCTGGAAGAGTGCGAGGGCCTTTTGTGTGTGGATCTGCTGCGCCGTTCCGGTGTGGAGGTAACGATTGCTGCCGTGGGCGGCGAAAAGGTCGTCAAATCTGCCCGCAGCATCAGCGTTGTGGCGGATGCCCTGGCCGAAGAGCTGGATTATTCCGCTTTTGATGCCGCCATCCTGCCCGGCGGCATTCCGGGTGTGGACAACCTGAAAGCCGATGCCACGGTGCGCAAGGTCTGCACCGAGTTTGCCGCCGCAGGCAAGGTCGTGGCCGCAATCTGCGCTGCACCGTCTGTGTTGGCGGCGTTCGGCATTTTGCAGGGCAAAAAGGCAACGGTTTACCCCGGCATGGAAGATAAACTGACCGCCGCCGGGGCCGAGTACACCGGCCTGCCCATCACGCTGGACGGCAACATCATTACCGGCGAAGCGCTGGGTGCGGCCATCCCCTTTGCGCTGGCCCTCGCCAGCCGCCTGGCCGGGCAGCAGGCATCCAACGCCGTCAAGCAGGGCATTGTGTACCGGTATTGATTTGAAGTAAAACGTTATAAAACATGCAAACCCGCCAGCGGGCGGCAGCGTATCTGTGCTGCCCGCTGGCGGGTTGTTTTTAGGTAGTTGCTGTTTACGCAAACAGGGCCTTGTCGTATATCTCATTATGTTATGGCATATCCCAATTTTTCAGCAACTACTTTCCCCAGTGTTGTCTTTCCACTTCCGGACGGACCAATAATCATGATTCCTGTTGACATATTTACTTCCCGCTTTATCTTCTTCTCCGCCCATTCCCCACAATCTTTTCAAAGCCGATATTCATACCATTCCGTATCTATTTTCTTGAACCCAGACGTCCCTGTCCCGATACCACGGCAGGGACACCGCATCATTCCGATAATAGGGAATCAGCCGGATTTGGTTGCCGATGATTCGTTCTGTCATTTTGGGAGTTCTCCGCAGACTTTTATTGATTTTATATTTTACAGTGTCGGTTCTGTTTCCGCCGTTACCGCGTCCCCCAGTTCCTTTGCCTTGCGGCGCAGTTTGCCCCATTCCGGGGTCAAAAAATAACCGAGCATGGCCACCAGGCCCACGGCATAGCTGAGGGAAACGCAGGCCATGGAGGAAGTGCCGTACCCCAGCGCATGCAGGATATACGCCGCCGGGATGCGCACGGCCCACAGGATCAGTAGGTTGACCACCGTGGTATATTTGACCGCGCCGGTACCGTTCACAAAGCTCATCATACAGTTGAACACCGCATAAGTCCAGATAAAGGGCAGCACCCACCAGGTATAGCGCACTGCGGCATCCAGAACCGCCGGGTCGCTGCTGAACAGCCCCAGCAGCGGGCGGCAGAACACAGTAGCCACCAGGCCAATCAGTAATGTAACTACACCGGCAGCGCAGGTGATCTGCACCACGCCCCGCTGCAAACGGCGGTAGTTGCCGGCCCCCAGGTTCTGCCCGGCAAACACCACCGCGGCAGAAGAAAACGAGGTGATGGCAATACCGGCAATGCCGGTCACGCGGCCTGCAATGGAGCACCCGGCCACAAACACCGAGCCCTGCATATTATACACAGCCTGCACCGCCACATGCCCCACCGAGTACAGCGAGTTATTCAGCCCCAGCGGCACACCCACTTTCAGGATGGCCGCCAGCTGCGCCTTATCATAGCCATGGGGCAGCAGAGGAAATTGCAAACCCTCGTAATTGCGGCGGGCGTACAGGATGCTGGTCAGCCAGGAAAGATACAGCGCAATGGTGGTTGCCAGCGCCGCACCGGCCACACCCATGCCCAGCACCGCCACAAAGGCAACATCCAGCACAATATTGGTCAGGCAGGAGATCAGCAGCAACAGCAAGGTGGACCGGCTGTCCCCCAGCCCGCGCAGAATACCGGCGTTCATGTTATAGCCAAGGTTGCCCAGGGTGCCCAGCGCCGTGATCCGCAGGTAGAGCACCGCATAATCAAAGGCATCTGCCGGGACCTGCATCAGCCGCAGCAGCGCCGGGCCGACAAACATTGCCAGTATCGTGACCGGGATGGCGCACAAATACAAAAACCACACCGCTGTGCGCACCAGCATGCGCAGCCCATCCGCATTGCGGCGGCCCATTTCCTGAGAAACAAGGATGGACGCCCCGTTGCCGATGCCCAAAAACACGCACAGCAGAATTTCCATTGGCTGTGTGGCGGTGCCCACCGCCGCCAGCGCGGCGGAATCACAGAAATTGCCCACCACAAGGGTATCCACCGTGCCGTAAAGCTGCTGCAAGATATTGCCCACACAGATTGGCAAGGCAAACAGTGCCGCCGATTTGATGATGGAGCCGCGGATCATATCAATTTTGCCTGTATGGCTGGCCATGCCGCAAACCACGTTCCTTTCACTTTTCCAGATGTCTTTATGGCAATACCGCATAATTCTAAGTGCCGATACGGTGAGCGAGGTGCGGCAGATGCTAAGCCAAAAGCGCAGATAATACTGGATGCTGCAAAGGTGAGCGCCGCCAGTGGCGGAAACAGCGAACCGAAGCAGGGGCAGCGGTCGCAGAGTGCGAGGGGCTTTTGACCCCGAAGCACGATGCGGGTACCGCAACCCGACAT
>CDZY01006437.1_pt1 | contig 31854 bp, 20 predicted proteins | sample 557671 | NCBI WGS metagenome assembly CDZY01 (sample SAMEA3182091, study PRJEB8094) | gut metagenome | biome: human; feature: gut; material: Stool; isolation source: human stools | place: Canada | collected 2013-03-11
CCCCACAAGGGACGCTGTCCCTTGACCCTGCAAGGGGCAGTTGCCCCTTGACCCCTTTTCGCGATTGAGTTGGTCGCACTTTCATGCTCCTTCCGCGTGCAGCTTTTTGGTGCTTCGCCTAAGCCCTTGTTTGCTTCCCTAACTTTCCGTGAAGGACCTCCTTTTCCGACAAAAATCGCCGCAGTTTGTGATGCACTGCGGCGATTTTGCTGATTATTCTTCCGTCATCGACGGAATGGGTGTCGTGTTCGGTTCGGGTGTGGGCAATTCCGGCGCGGTCGTAGCTGCCGGCGCACTGCCGCCTGCAATCAGCCGCGTCAGGTTGTCCGATGCCGTCGTCAGCAGCTGCACAGCGCGCGTGGTATCCATGCGCGTCACGTCCTCCGCGCCTTGCGTCGGCAGGGTCAGGGCGTTCCAGCGGCTCGTTGTGCGCAGTGCCATCTTCACGCCGACGTCCGCTTCCGCCATGTGCAGCGCGGCAATCACACGCAGCTGAATCGGCGCGCCTTCTCTGCTTTCGGTGCTGTACTGGAGGGAAAGTTCCGCCGTAATCGGTTCAAACGTCACCAAATCCGCTGCTTCCGCGCCGTCGGTGTCCGGCTCGATGGTCAGGGTCCACGCACTGTCATCATGGCGTGTGCCGTCGCTGTCCTGCGTTTCGGAATGCTGGCTGGTCAGGGCAAATTTCGCCTGCAGCGTCTTTGCGTCCGTTACGAACGCGGCGGGTACACTGCTGATGCTGCCCGTAATTGCGTTCTGGTTGCCGTCCGCCGACGCCATGCTGAATGTCAGCGTCTGCGTCGCGCTGTTCAGCACAAGCGCAGTCGTGCTGCCCTCCTGCCGGAAGGTCAGCGTCGTGTAGCCCCACGCATTCTGCGGCAGGGGCAGCGCCACCGCCACGGACAGCGTATCGCCACGCGCGGAGAACTTGCGTGACAGGCGCAAATCGCCCGACAGCGGCAAGGCATCAATGCAGGCATCGTAGAAGTAGCCCAGCGCCGGATTGAGATAGGCCGCCTGCTGCTCCTCCGTCATCATCGGGCGCAAAAGCGTCAGCAGCGTCTCGTCATAGAGCGCTTGCTTCCACATCAGCTTCGTTTGCTCTTTCACGTCGTCCGCTGGAATCACATAGCTGACGCGCATGACAAGCTCGCCGTTTTCAGTCATCGTGTCAGGTTCCGCGGCGTAATCCGCCAGCCACAGCTCCAGTTCGTTCAGATATTCCTCCAGCGCCGGCTGCCACATGCTTTCCCAGAGGATATCGGGCTGCGCCATCATCTCCGCCAGCACAGAGTAGAACGATGGATTGCTCTTTCCCGATTCCGCCAGCGGCATGGACAGCAGCACATCCGGCAGCACATCCGTGCGCAGGTAGAGCGTGTCGCCCACGCGGTACAGCTGCGTCAAGCCCTGCTGACTGCCGCTGTCATCCTGCGAAAACACTTGATACTGGAAATCGTCGCTGTCCTCCAGATTCAGCAGGCGCACATGCAGCGTCGAAGCCGTCAACGGCAGCAGGAAATCCAGCCACGACGCCGTGCCGGACGCCGTAACCGCAACCGAGCCTCGAATGGGGTAATCCTGCACAGCAAACTGCTGGTAGAGCAGTTCCGGCAGCGTATAGTCATCCTCTTTGGCAGCAAGCGCCGTGCCGCCAAGCAGCAGCGCCGCGCAGAGCAGGACAGACAGGATTCGTTTCAGCATGGGTTTACCCTCCTTATCGGGTGTCATTCGATTTCGACGGCGGATTCTGCCGCCTGCCGAATGGTCTGAACGTCCTCATCCGACATTTCGTAGAAGAAGAATGCCGCGTCCTCCGCGCTGAGAACCTGAATCAGCGGGCGGACGATAGCAGTCGCAATTGCGCCGCTGAGTTGGCTGCGCAGGTTTTGCAGCGTCTCCGCGCTGAGCGTGGACAGTTCCATCGTCGCCGCGGTGTCCTTCCACAGGGATTCGCTTGCACGCGCCGCACGCAGCGTAATCACGCATTCTTCAGTCGTGCCGTAGCGCTTTTCTTCCTGATAGCCGATTGTCCCGCTGATTTCCGGCGCTTCTGCGTTCCCGGACAAGACGACATTCGGCGTGATGGTGCGCTTCGTGGCGTAATCTTCGCCCGGCAGCTGCTGCTTGATAGCCACGCTGCCGCTCACGTTGTCGCTGTCATTCTCCAAGCGGTTCGTCAAGTCAAACGTGACCTCGGTCTGCGTCGTCTGCTTGCTCGCCGTCACCTTGTAGGAGCAGGTGCCCTGCATGGTGATTTTGCCGCTGGAAAATGTCATAATACGCTCAAAATCCAGCGTGTTCTTGTCCGTGCCGCTCTTTGCGGGGGACGTCAGCGTGATTTCATCGCGTGTTTCGCCGTTCTCTCGCTTTGTGCGCCAGACGAGCTTGACCGTGCGCAGCTTGCCATCCACACCGCAGACGCCGTTGTACTCCACACGCAGCGGTACTTCGTCCTCTGTGCGGTAGACGCGCAGCTTTTGCGTGCCGGAGAAGGTCAGCGACGCAATCAGGTCATGCAAATCGCCTTCCGGGCAGAGGGACAAAAGCGTCTGCTGCATTTCCTCCAGCTTCGACTTGGAGAAGGTATAATCCGTGCAGGAGCGCGCCAGCCCCATGTCCTTGATGGTCGTCTTGACGCTCTTGCGTTTGCCGTACTCCGCGAAAGGCTCCAGAATCGCGTTTGACAGCACCCAGCCGTCGTCAATCCACTTCTCGAACGTACCGTCAACAGCGCGCAGGTCGAGGGAATCCGACGTCATGCCAAGCAGCAGTTCCAGCGCATTCCCGTCCAGCGACGCATAGGAAACGTTCGGCATACAGGAGAACTGCACTGCGTCGCCCTTCTGCGCCATCGTCAGCAGCTCGTTGCCATTCATCAGCACGGAAACGCCGCTTTCGCCGTCCGCCGCATACAAATTCAGCGACAGCGGCGCAAGTACACGGTCAAGCATCGCCGTGCGCGTCTCATCAAAAGGCGCATGTGCTTGAAGGCTGATGGACAGCGTAACCGACAGGGGCGTATCCGCCAAATTCCAGTCCGACGCGGCTTGCAGCAGCGGCGCATCTGCCAGTGCACAGGGTGCAAGCATCAGCAGCACCAGCAGGAGCGATATCAGCGAGTGCAGTTTCCGCATGAATCTTCACGTTCCTTTCATTAAGGCGGGTGATTATTCCGCGCTTTCCGCGAAGGCGCGGAGCATATCTTTTGCTTCGTTCGGGTCTTCAACCAGATTGATAGATGCCCGCAGCTGTGCCGCGCCGCGCATTCCGCTGACGTACCAGCCGACATGCTTGCGCATTTCATTCACCGCCACGCGTTCCGGCTTCCATTGCAGCAGCATGTCATAGTGGCGCAGGGCGGTTTCCACGCGTTCCTGAACAGTCGGCTCGGTCACATTTTCGCCAGACAGCCGCTGCTTCACCTGACGGAACAGCCATGGATTGCCAAGCGCGCCGCGCCCAATCAGCAGTCCGTCCACACCGCTTTCCTCCAAGTGACGGGCGGCGTCGTCCGCCGTGAAAATGTCGCCGTTGCCAATCACCGGCACATGCACGGCTTCCTTTACCTTGCGCACATACGTCCAGTCCGCGTGACCGCTGTACTGCTGCATCCGCGTCCGACCGTGTACGGCAATTTCGCACACGCCGCAGTCCTCCGCCATTTTCGCCATGTCCATGACGTTGATATGCTCGTCGTCCCAGCCAAGGCGCATCTTCACCGACACAGGCAGATGGCTCGCCTTGCAGACCGCACGGAGGATTTTCTCCGCGTTTTCCGGTGTGCGCATCAGCCCGCTTCCCTCGCCGGATGCGGCGACCTTATGCGCCGGACAGCCCATGTTCACGTCCACGCCGTCGAAGCGCCCCATGGCGGACAGCTCTTCCGCCGCGCGCGCCATCAAATCCGCCTCTTTGCCGAAAATCTGCACAAGCAGCTTGCCCTCGCTGTCCCGGCGCTCAATCAGGGAAACGGTCGCAGGATGGTTGCGCGGCGCGTAGAGGTAGCCCATCGCGCTGACCATCTCCGTCGTCGCCACATCGCAGCCCTGCTCAAAGCACAGAACGCGGAACGGCCAGTCTGTAATGCCTGCCATCGGGGCAAGGCGGATGCTCGTCATGCCTTATCCCCCCGCGGGAAAAGCGCAATGCGCACCGGCGTATCCGCATACGGCGTCAGCGGCAGCGCACGAATGTCGCCCGTCAGTTCCGGCAGCACCGGCACATCCACTGGGGCATTGTTTCCTTTTCTCCACGCAATCGGCGCAAATGGGGCGGTCACGCCGCTTTCGGTCACTTTGCCATTGCCGCACAGCGCATATGCCCAGTCGCCGTCCGCCGAGAGCGCCAACACCTGCGGGCCACGCGTGAGGTACGTTGCCTGATGATAAGCGCTGCTGTGCCGCATGACGGGCTGTTCCAGCACGGCGACGATTTCGTCCCCGTCGTGCCAAACGCGCTCGATGCCGATGCAGCCGTCCACCAAGCGGTATTCCGCCGTCGGCGCACCGTTGACGAGGATTTCGGACGACGACGCCCACGCCGGAAGCCGCATGTGGAAAAACGCTTTCTGATCGTTCTTCATGTGCATCTTGATGGCGTAGCGTTCGCCCTGCGCTTCGATAGTCAGCACCATCATATTGTCGCAGACGGCGTATTTGCCGGGAATCAGCATATTGACCGCGAAGCCGTCCACCCATGCGGTCACGGCGGACTGAATCGCCAGCGCATAGCCGCGCGCAAGGCGTCCGAGCGTCAGGGCGAAACTTCCCTGCTGAGTCTCCTGCGCCGCCAGCGAGTTGACGCGCTGCACCAGCTGCACGCGTGTTTCCTCCACGCACGCCGGCAGCGCATTAAACACCAGCCGTTCCAGCTCATCCCACGCCCAAACCGCGTGCGCGCCCATACCTGCGCACACGAACGCTTCCGCCCATGCGCCCAAGGTATCATTGAAAATGCCCGTGCTGGGATTGCCGCCCGCAAGCATCGGATTTGCGGTCAGTCCACCGCAAATTGCGCCGTGATAGCGGCTGATTTTCTCCCAGCCCGTTTTTGCGGCGTTCATCTCCGTCGCCGAGCCGTTGAGCCAGCCGCGCGCCAGCGCCGCACGAGCGCCATCCGCCAGAGCCGCCGCATTCGTCGTCAGTGCCAAACGGGTGTAGTAGCCCTCCAAATCACCGTTTTCCTTCTTCAGACCTGCATCCAGTTCTTCAGCCGAAACAGCTTTGCTCACGGGCGTCTGAATCGGCGTCGCGGTCAGGACGCCGCTCCAGTTCATCGTGCTGGCGGACAGAGTGCGGGCAAGTTTGAGCATGGCAGGAATGCCCGTGATACGGTAGACCTTTTCCAGCAGTTCGAGCAGATCCGCCGGGAACGCGCGGACGTACTCGTCCGCCGCAATGTCGTCCCACTGCTTCGCCGCCCACTGGAACCAGCGCAGCAGCACCGTCAAATCTTCCTTCCTCGCTTCCGCTTCATACAGCGCCCACACCGCGCGCAGGACATACACCGAGTCCTCAATCGTCAGCGCGAAAGAGCCATCCTCCCGCTGAGCGGCGGCGGCTTTCCGAATCGCCGTGACGGCGGGCGACTGCATCGTATCCGCCTTCACAAGGCACGCCAGACGGAACGCGCCTTCCAGCAGCAGTGGCTCACGGCGATTTTCCACTTGCGCATACAGACGCGTCAAGGCAGGCAGGTTCACGCGCACCTGACCGGCGCGCAGGGGCTGACTGGTCAGCATCGTCAGCGGCGCTTTATCAAAAACAGGCTTGAGTGGCACAGTTCGTTCCTCCAAATACTTTTCTCATTATTATTTACCATCAAACATTATACAGCATTTTCGCGCAAACTGCAATCACTGAATTGTAAAAAAACGCGCATCAGCCGTGTTTTCATCATGCTGATGCGCATTTTTTCTACAATCAGGTTTTCTCCGTATCCTTCGCGAAAATCCAGATGCTTTCTTCCTTATTCAGTCCGTCGCACGCCATAATCCGCAGGTGAATCGGCATACCGTCGCTGCGCTTGTAATGTTCGTCAATTGTGCCTTCCCTCGCAAGACGCTCCCGCACAACCTGCGCGCATGTCAGCGACTCAAACTCTTCCTGATCCTCCGGGGCTATGTAGAGCCGGATATATTCCAGAATCGCGCGGCGGAACGAGCCGTTGCACTTGTCCAGCATGTCGCGAAAGAAATCTGGAATCAGGATTTTGCGGAAGGAATCCTGCGCAAAGTTGATGAGGTACACCGCAATGTATTCTGGCGCAATGACGCGGATGAACTGGTCTGCATCCTGCTTTTCCTGCATCAGGCGATCCAGCTTTTCGTTCAGCGAGCGCATCCGGCGTTCCTGACCGTTCTGCTGATAATACGCTTCTTTGTCGCGGCGCATAGCATCCTCGGCACGGTTGACGATGTTCTGCACATTCTCTTGCCCCGTGCCTTGCTGCACACCGACGGAAATCTCGTACTCCGCGCCTCGCAGCGTCATGCGCAGTTTTTCCACTGCCAGCAGCACTTCGTCATGCTTGCGGTTGCAGCAGAGAATGACGAACTCGTCGCCGCCGATGCGGTAAAGCCGGTCGTTCGGGAAGAAACTCCGCGCTGTGCCTGCCACCATGCACAGCATACTGTCGCCTGTCTGATGCCCCAAGTGGTTGTTGATTTCGTGCAGACCAACGACGTCGATGTAAACGCATTCGATGGTATCCGGGTGTTCCTCGTTCAGCAGCGAAACATCCTTCTCAAACTTCATGCGGTTGAACAGCCCCGTCAGTGCGTCGCAGTTGCAGTAGTATTCCAGTTCACGCTGATAGTGGCGGTCGGCTTCCATGTTCACCATGTCGTCCGTCCGGCGGATGCACAGCAGCACCCACGGCTCCTGCTGCGTGTAGCCGCGGCTGGTCAGCACGGACAACTCCGCCAAATTGAAGCGCTTGCCATCAGACAAGCGGAAGCGGAAGTCCATGTGCCGCTGCCCGCTGAATATCTCCGTCTGCAGGTGTGCCAGCGCCATAAACCGCTGGTAGTCGTCCAAATCCTCCGGGTGAATCAGCCGCTGACGCACCAAATCGTTGCTGAAGCGCGAAAACGGCATCTGCGTATCCGGCAGCGGCGGCGTACGCTTGAGCAGCTGGCATTCGCCCGTATTGAGATTCAGTCGGGCAAGCAGCAGATACGCGCTGTCCAGCGTCGCAATCACATCGCGCTCAATCTCCGGCGTTGTGTTCCACTGTTGACTGGGCACAGCAGGGATCGGCGATACGCCGGAGAAACGCTGAATATCTCGGTAATCCTCCGGCACAATGATGCTCAGCAGGCGCTCGGCATCTTTCACCGGGAGCGGGCGATAGAAATAGTAGCCCTGCCCGTAGATGCAGTTCATCGTTTTGAGCATATCGACCTGTTCCTTCGTCTCCACGCCCTCGGCGATAATCGTCATATTCAGCTTGTGCGCCATATTGACAACGGAATCCACAATTTGGATGCCCTTCTGCCGGTTCTCCACGTTCATCTCGATGAACTTCATGTCCAGCTTCAGCACATCGACGTTCGTATCTTTGAGCATATTGAGCGATGAATAGCCGCTGCCGAAGTCGTCCATCAGCACGGTAAATCCGTACTGGTGGAGGCGGTCGATGGCTTCGCGCACGAGGTTGCTGTTCTCCGCGAACGCCGTCTCGGTGATTTCCACGCGAATCAGTTCCGACTTGAGATCATAGCGCCTAATCATCTCGCGGAAGTGCGCCGGAACGTCCATTGCCTTCATATCCGTGATGGACACGTTGACCGAAATCGGCACGAAATGCTTTCCGCCGCGAATCCAGCCGCTCATTGTGCGGCAGACGCTCTCCCAAATGTAGCGGTCTAAATCCGTCACCAGCCCGGTTTCTTCCAGCAATGGGATGAAGCTGTTTGGCGACACAAGCCCCATTTCCGGGTGATTCCAGCGGACAAGCGCCTCCATGCTGACGATGTTGCCCGTCAGGCTGTTGCACTTCGGCTGCAGATAAAACGTAAATTCGCCGCGCTGGATGCCGATGCGCACGTCGCTGAGCAGGCGCTGATGCTTTTCCAGCTGCTGCATAATCTGCTCGGAAAAGCGGCAGATGCGGTGATTCAGCTTGCCCCTGACCGCCCCGGACGCAATCTGCGCATTGTTGCACAGCACGCTGATATCGTCGGAATGCTCATCCACCGGGCAGATGCCCAGCAGCGGCAGAAAGCTATCAAGCTGCTGATAATCCTCGATGCAGTGGAAAATCAGGTCATATACCGCCTGCGCCCGCTTGTCATCATCCGGCATACACAGGAAAAAGTCATCGCCGCCAAAATACCCGGCGATATAGTCGTTCTCCTTCGCAAGCTGCGCCAGCTGATGCCCGATTGTGTGCAGCAGCTCGTCCCCCTGCACCTGACCATACCAGTTGTTGAAAAGTTTGAAATGCTCTATGTCGATGGACAGCACGCACCAGCCGTTCAGCTTCTTTTCCGTCAGCAGCTGCTGCACCTGACGCAGGAAGTCCAGCCTCTCCGGCAGTCCCGTCAAGGAATTCAGGTTCGACGTCCGACGCACGGAGGTCAGCTGCCGTGCCGACGGCAGGAGCTTTTGTTCGCGATTCGTCATACCTGCAATCCCTCTTCTCTGTATTGTCATAAAAGGCGGCGCCGCACCCTTGCCGGTGAATTTTCTTCACACATTGTTCAATTTATTCTATCATCTTTCGTAAATTTTCGCAATAGCCAGAAACGAGAACGGCGAATATTTTATACTATTTCCAAATGAAAATGCGCCAAGATGCGCGGCGAATTTTTCGTTCTGGCTAACGGGAACGAAATGCAGCGTAGCAGCGCTACGCTAAATGGAGTGAGCGGACGCCAGAACGAAAAAGGCGCAAGCAGATGGCGCAGTTGAATCTGGAAATAGTATTAGGTGTTTTCCACACTACTTTTCGCCGAATCTTCCATTTTTGATGCTTCTTCCGTGCGTGCGACGTTCTCTGTCACGGAAACGTGGATGTGCCCTTCCGCGATTGCCTTCGCCATGTCGAAATGGATGTTATCCTTCTTCTCTTCGGCGTTTTCGGGGCGATCCATATAAATCACGCGGACGTCTTCTTTCTCCGCGGCAGTCTTGCTCCACGAGCGAACTGTCCACGCCGCCAGCAGAATCAGGAACGGAATCATGTTGTAATGATAGCGCACCTGCGTTTCCAGCAGCATATGGCTCAGCGCCGTGCCAAGGAAGAAGAGCATACAAATGAGAATCATGGCGTTCGGGGCAAGCCGCCGCCGCCACGCCTCCATTGCGCCCAGCGCTGCAAACAAGAGCACCGCCATGTACATCACGCGCCCAATGGGACGGATGCTCTCCAGCAGGCTGCGCAGTTCAGGCGTCAGCGTCCCCTGCTGCTCCGTCCAGAGCAGATTCCAGTCAATGCCGAAATCATCCGTTCGCCACAGGTCGCGGAACTTGTAGACCATCAGGTTCAGCACGTTTTCCGGCTCCGACTGGATGCGCTGCGCCGCCACTTCCATACACGCCTGATGCGCCCCCGTCGCGGACTTCGTAGCGTCATACGCCTGCGCGAAGAATTCGCTGTCCGTCTCGTTCCACAAGCCATTCGACTGCGTGTTCAAGCCGACCATGAGGTTGTAGCCGGACGCGTACAGCCCCGACGCGGGCTGCTCGCCGATGATGTCAGAAATCGCGCGGTTGATGACGCTGCCCGTGACGAGATAGCACGCCAGCACCAGCACAATGCAGACGATTGGCTGACTCGTGGCGTAGCGCGCGCCCTCCACACGGATTTCGTTCATCGGGTCGCCCGTGACGCACAGCTGCACCACGCAGTACGCCGCCAGCAGGATGACCGCCATCGGGCGAATTGCGCCCGCAAGCGCCAGCACGATGCCCAGCAGCGCCATCACGCCCAGCATCCGAGAAGGAGCGACGTCGTAGAGGCTGCCCTTGCGGCGGTCAAGAACACTCGTCATCATGTCCGCAGCAAGCAGAATCAGCATCGTGAAGGACGGTTCGGTGGCAACCATGTTGCTGAACAGGATGTGCGACGGCCACAGGCTCATCAGCGCCACCGCCACCAGCGCGCCCGTGCGCCCCGCGATTCGCCGAGCGATATGCCCCGCCAAGAGGATGGAAATCACACTGCACACAAGGTTTGCGTACAGCGCGTTGCGCACCGACGCGCCGAAAATAGCAAACGTCGGCCACAGAATGAGCATCGGGAAGCCGATGGTGTGCGGGTAGAGCGCGATATAGCGGCGGTCGACCGCTCCTTCGGCGGACATCAGCGTATCATTCAGCAGGTGATTCGCCATGCGGTAGTACGTCTCAAAGTCCGAATCCGGCTCAACGGGGATATTCCAAATCACCCATAGGCGCAGATACACGCCAACACCCACCAGCACCGCGCCGAACACAATCATCACGATGTTTTTGGGAAGTGGCTGCATCTTCTGCCCGCACTTGCGCGAAATTCGCCCCAGCAGCAGCGCAAGGAGCGACAGCCCCGCCATACTCAGCACCCAGATTCCCTGTCCGAGATATTCCCGCTCCGTCGCGCGCGTCACATATTCGAGGCTGGCGCTGAGCGCCAAGCCCATGCACATGATAAACAGCGTCAGCGCGAGATAATCAAGCAGATTCTTCTTGCGGCTCATGGTTTGCTTCCTCCCTGATTGCATTTTCCGCCGTGCGCCGCGCCGGAATCAGCCGCCGCACAAGCACCACGCCTGCCGCCACAACAAGCAGGTCGTGGCAGAGCATAAAGGTATACATTTGTTTGTTGTTGTCCGCAAAGCCGTTGCCGATGACCGACAGCGGGTATTGCATTACACCCACGAACATCACGCACAGGAACAGCATCGCCAGCAGCTTTGTCTGCTTCTGCGTCTTTTTGCGGCAAATCAGCGTCAGGCAGAACACGCCCGCCGTGCCGTAGAGCAGCACATATACCCAGAACGCGTGCGCCGCGAAGATGCTGCGCAGATTACACCAGAGATTCATGCGGTGCAGCGGACGATTGTCGCTGTACAGCGCGTCCGTGTAGGTCATGAACGACGTGCTCAACGTGACGGATTCCTGTGCCGCGCGGTTCATCATTGTCAGCATGTCCTTCGGATGGCGCAGATAGTAGCGCACGAGCGTCATCGTCGTCACATGGTCATAGAATTTCTCCTGTAATTCGTCCGACTCAATGGGATAAACGTACTCGTTGTTCGGATAGTACGCGTGTTTGCCGATGTCCGCCTTCATTTCCGCCGGAATGCCCAGCTCTTCCATGGCTGCGTCCGGGTCGTCGGCAATCATCAGCGCACCGTAAAACACGCTCTGCCAGATGGTCTGCTTTTCGGACACCCCCTGATTTTTGCGGTACACACCAAGCGTGTCGTAGCTGACCAGCCCGCACAGCAGCGCGCCCATCAGCGAAAACGCAATCAGCGGCTTTTTTGTCTGCGGATGATGATAGACGGTAAAGACAATCAGCAGAACAATCGCCGCCGGGAGCGCCAGCGCCATCTGTGCCTTGGCAGTGCAGAGAAATCGCACGCTGATGGCAAGCAGAATCATCCACAGCCAGCTTTTCCGGCTGCCACGCGGCATCAGCGCCAGATGCACCGTACAGGCAATGGTCAGCATCAAGCCGACGGGAATCATCGTTTCGCCGAAGAGCGAGTTGTACCATGCGAGGTAATTTTCGCCCAGCAGCATACACGCAACAACCAGCCCCGCCGGAAGCGTCAGCTTGCCCAGCAGCGGATACAGGTCGTGCACGAGCAGCAGCAGCGCCGCCATCACCAGCGCCAGCAGGATGAACGCCTGCACCTGCGTGGAGTAATTGCCGCCCGTCAGCAGGGTGATGAAGCGCACGAGCATCGACGGGAAAATCAGCGAATAGGTGGGGTCTATGGAGGTCAAGCGCGCCGGATGGAACGGCTCACGGTAGGAGTAATCCTCGACGACACCCCACTCAAGCTGCGTCGATTCATCATCGAGCTGCGGCTGTGCCCAGTACAGGTCGATTTGCTCCATCATGCGCCCGAAGTCGCCGTTGTTCACGCCGCCAATGTGCTCTGCCGGAAGCAGCTGCCAGCAGCAGAGCACCATGCAAACCACCGCAACGATGGCGACTGTCCCCTTTTGCGTCACGCGGATTTTACGGAGATACGCCAGCAGTCCGCCGGACGCGCCCGCCGAGCAGGGCGGCAGCGCTAATTTCGCTTCCTTCACGCTCAGCCACGCCATCAGGCGGCGAAGGAGCACCGCGCCGGAGGCGAAACTCACCAGCACCATCAAACCGCCCAGCAGGAACGCCAGCGGCTTCACGGTCAACAAGTCAATGCCGCCCGTCAGCACGAGGGTCAGCGGCAGATAGCCAATCGTGCCAAGCAGTACCATCAACAGAAACGCGCAGAGCATCACGGATGCGCTCTGCCGCCGCACAATGGGCAGCAGCAGCACGAGGAGCGCCGCGCAAATCAAGCACCAGCGGGAAATGGCGTGATGGTCACGCCCGAAAATGGTTTCCAGCACGGTATGCAGCGGTGAACGTGACGAAACGGCATTCCCGGCATCGTCCGCCAAATACCAGCTGTCCGCGTTCCGCAAAGCGCCTTCGTTTTTGTCCATCATGGTGCGAACGACTGCCGGATGCTGAATCGCAAATTTCACCCGTTTCCCCAGCGAAATATTTTCGTTCAGCAGGGCGGCATTCTCCGCATCCCGCGGATCGTTCACAAAATTTTCGGAAGGTTCATAGTAGCTTTTGCCAATGTCCGCGAGGTAACTTTCGGGCAAGCCGAGGGCTTCCAGCGTCTCTTCCGGCTTCTCCGATGCGGGCAGATAGCCTTGAAAGACCGCCAAGTAGTTCGCGGCGGCGGAATGCACCGTGTCGTCCGCCTGCCAACCTGTAACCAGGCCGCTCACGCACATCAGGCTCGCAATCAGCACACACGCCGCATGAAGCGGACGTTCTGCCCGTCCGGGGCAGCTATGCACGGCGCACAGCACAACCGCCAGCACCGCCGCGGGCAGCAGCACCATCATCTGCGCCATGGTACGCAGCATCAGCTGCGCCGCAAAAAGCACCAGCAGCGCCCATTGAACGCCGCATCCCTTTTCCCGGCACAGGCAATAAACCGTCGCGCCGAGGAAAAGAAGCAAATATGCTATGGAAGCGCCGACCGCATACAGGCTGTTCAAATAGCCGATGACGGCGGGATTCGCCAGCGCAAGCGGCAGTCCGAGCGTCGCAAGAATCGCCGCCGTGCGCGACCGCCGCGCCAGCCCGTTCGCCAGCAGGTACGCGCCCCAGCCCATCAGCAGCGCATACACGACCGCCAAATAACGCGTGCTGAAACCCAGACCGAACGGGTGTGTCGCCAGCCGGACGAGCGCAACCGCCGCGCCGGCGGAGGTTCTGGAAGCGAATAACAGCGTGGAATACGCCGTGTCCTCATAGGCGAATTTCTCCACGCGCTGCCCGGTCGGGATGCTCTCTTCCGCATAGCGCAGCGCAAGCCCTTCCGCCGCCGAAGCATAGCTGCCGTCCGCCACCACCCCGATGGACGGCGACGCAAACAGCGTCCACAGAATCGCCGCTACGGTCAGCAGCGCCGCCGTCAATCCGGTCAGCCTCGCCCGTCGTGTCTGTTCCATGCGCAAGCTTCCTCTCTTTCGATATGCGTTAGAATCGGCTGTTGTCCTTCACAGGGGCGGAAAGCGTCGCCGCGTCCGTGTCAGGCAGCGCGCCGTCCGTAATGTTCAGCGTCCGGATGCCCGCGTTCGAGAAGCGGAACAGGTTTCCGTCCGCATCGCGCTGTGCGCCAAGGAGGAGCGTCGCGTCGTAGTTATCGCAGGCGCTTTCGACGCGCTGGACAAGCTGACCATCCTGCCAAATCGTGTACTGACTGCCGGATTTGACGACCACGAGGTGCATCAGCGACGTGCCCTGCGGCAAATCCACCGTGACGCCGACGCTATTGCCGACATAGGCTGTGAGCGTATCGGCATTGTCTTGCCGGAGCATGAAGCCGCGGTAATGCCCGGTTTCCTCGCTGAAGCAGGACATGTAGACGCCGTTATTCACGCCCTTGCGCACGTCGATGACGGTGTCGAGCGTCCAATCCTTCGTGGCGACATCGTAGAGCTTCACGCCCGTGTCGAGCGCACGGTCACTGCCGTTGCCGACGAATGCGCCGAGCATGGTGTACGCGGCGGATTCCGCAACCAGTTCCGGCGGCAGCGGCGCGTCGGCGAAGTCATATGCCGCAATGTCCGCTTCTGCCATCACGCCCGCGTAGACAGACAGGTGATTCACCTGCGTCTGGCTGATGCGGAAGATATTGCCGTCCGCGTCGCGCTGGGCGCCGAGGAGCAGCGTGCCGTCATAGCTATCCGCAGGCGATTCGGCTTCAGCGACGAGCAGACCATCCGCATAGATGCGGTAGCTTGCGCCGTCCTTGACGATGGCGATATGCATTTCGCGGTCAAATTCGCCCGGCACAGTCACGCCGACATTCTGACCGAAAACGATGTTGATCTGCGCGTTGTCCAGCTGGCGGATCAGCAGACCGCGATAGTTCTTGGCATTCTCGTCGAAGCAGGACAGGAACACGCCATTGCCTGGATTTTCACTCGGCGTGACGCTGGTCAGCAGGGTGAAACGCGTCGCAGTGGAGGCAAACAGCTGTGTCTGCGTATCGAGATACGATGCCTGACGATACGTTTCGTCGCCGCCGACGAACTGCTCCGGAAGCGTGTAGACTTCCGCCGCGTCCTTCACGCCGATGCCGAGCGGCTTGGGCGCTTCGGGCAGGTCTTCCGGCTGCCACGCAAGGATTTCGCTTTCCGTCAGCACGCTGTCATAGACTTCGAGGTTCAGCACGCGCGTGGGCGAGAAGCGGAACTTCTCCCCGCCGGGAGTGAGTTCTTCGCAGCCGAGGAGAAGCGTGCCGGAATAGGCGTCGCAGGGAAGCTGTTCATTCTCATAGAGTTTTTCGCCATTTAGATAAATAGAATATCGTTCATTGTCCTTGGTGATAGCAAGCGTAGCGGAATCACCATGCAAAAGTGGCAGCATGAATGTACGATTGTTCCCCAATATCACTTGGAGCGCATTGCCTTCACCGCGAATCAGCAACCCACGATAATTCTCGCCATTTTGCTCATCAAAGCAAGCCATAACGACCTGCCCTTCATCCGTGTCTGGCAAGGGCAGACCAATTTGGGTCAATATTGTCCATGAACTATAACGATTTTCATAGAGTTTAATCTTTGTATCATAGTATTCAGAAACACCATCACCAGAGAACTGATTGCTTAAGATAAACTCTGCTTTGTTTTTATCAGCAGTTGTCTGCGAAGCATTCCATATAAATCCTTCAATTTTTCTACAATCACGCAAAGAATAATTCTGTGATAAATACTGTCCCACAATGCGGGAAAACTTAACAATACCTTGATTATTGAAGTGACCGCCATCATAAAAGTCAGTGTTTGCGTCCATCCCAAGGCTATCCCATTCCTTCACATAGTTGAGGAACGGTACGCCTTCTTCTTTGGCAATTTCTGCAACAGTGTTCAGCCGCATAGCAGCTTCTTCTGTCGCTTCAAACGGCGCAGCCATCAATATTAGCGTAATGTTCTTTTGCTTGCACAAATCAATAATTTTTCGCAAATACTGTTCGTTTTTTTCAGTAATCGGAAGTTTATCTGTAATGGAAGCATAATCCAGCATTTTTAGGATAGCCACGCCACCCTCCGGGCGTCTCGGCGCAGGAAGCGACAAATCATTTTCCTGCACAAAATCCGCAATAGTTAAATCATCATACCGTTCATGATAGTACGGCAATCCCCACAAGGCTTCTACGGCATCCGTCCACTTTTCATAAGATGCGAAAGCAGCTTGAACTTTGTTGATACCCAAATTCAGCAATTCAACATTTTTTATTGCCGTTTCTTTCGGCGAATAGTCCATTGTTGTCGTGCTTAAGTACACTTCAGCAATCACAATCTGCGGGCTTTGTGCTGACAGCGCTTCTTTCAAGCAATAGTAAGTATTCCAGATCGGTTGCATGCCAACCCACAAATTGTAACTTGAAATACCATATTCATCGAAAATCTGCTGATTATCAACATTTGTCCCGATATGCGACGACCCGACAAGCAGCACATCCACCGTGTCCGGCGGCAGCTGACGCAGCTTGACCATCGACACCATGTCATCCGTCTTGATTTTCAGCACCTGATCCATCAGTCCATAGCACAACGCCAGCACCAGAAGGAAGGCGAGAACCTTGACGGCTTTTTGAATCAGCTTTTTCATTCTTTCCGCGCTCCCTTCGTCAGAATTGGAAGTAGATGAACGACGATGCCGCAAAGCCGGGGCCGTAGATGCCCGTCAGCAGAACGACGAAAATCGCCGCGAGGTAAATCAGCCAGCGGAACCAAAGCTGCTGCCGCTTGACTGCTTCCAGCACGGACACGCCCTTTTCCTGCATCAGGCTGACCGCCAGCAGAATCAGCAGCGCACCCAGCAGCACAAGCCACTCCGTCTGGTCAAGCCCCAGTTTCAGCAGGCTGCCGTCGAAGAAGATATTGGTGTTCCAGCCGCGGAAGAGGCTCGACAGGAGGTGCATGGCGTCACCGAGGCTGTTCGCGCGGAAGAAAATCCATGACAGGTCAATCAGCACAAACGTCGTCAGCACCTGCCCGATGCGCCAGCTCAGCGTGTTCGTGCGCGCGCCGGTTTTCTGCTGGATACGGCGGCGGAAGGGCTTCGTGATGCCGCCCGCCACCTGATACAGCCCATTGATACCCCCCCAGATGACGTAATTCCACGCCGCGCCGTGCCACAAGCCCGACACGAGCATGACAATCATCTGGTTGATGTACTTGCGCACCGTCCCCTTGCGGTTGCCGCCCAGTGGGATATAGAGGTAATCGCGGAACCATGTGCTGAGCGAGATATGCCAGCGCCGCCAGAAGTCCGATACGGACACAGCGAGATACGGGCGCTCGAAGTTCTTCATCAGCTTAAAGCCCATGACCTGCGCCGCGCCGATGGCGATATTGGAATAGCCCGCAAAGTCACCGTAAACCTGAAACGCGAAGAGAACCGCCGCAATCAGCACAGTCGGGCCTTCGTAGTAATTGCAGTAATTGAACACCTGATTGACCAGAATCGCGGCGCGGTCAGCAATGACGATTTTGAGGAAGAAGCCCCACACCATCCGAAGCAGACCGTCGCGGACGTTATCGTATTCCAGCTTATGCGGCGTGTCGAACTGCGTCAGGAGGTTAGTCGAACGTTCAATCGGCCCGGCGACCAGCTGCGGGAAGAAGCTGACGAACGCCGCGTACTTGATGAAATTCGTCTCCATGCGCACGTCGCCGCGGTAAACATCAACGACATACGACAGCGCCTGAAAGATGTAGAATGAGATGCCGACAGGCAGCAACACGTCAAAACCGGGTGTGACAGGCGCAAGACCCATCCACCCGCGAATAACGTTGAGGTTATCGACGGTAAAGTCGAAATACTTGTAGAAGAAGAGAATCGCGAGGTTGACAGCGAAGGACACGCCGACCCAGACCTTGGAAATCTGGCGAATCGGGCGTCCTGCCTCTGCCGCTGCTTTCTCCTTGGTACGCCGTTTCCCAATCAGCAAGCCGAAAAGGAACGTGACTGCCGTGGAGAAAAGCAGCAGCAGCGCATACGCCGGATTCCAGTTCATGTAGAACAGGTAAGACGTCAGAAGAATCCAAAAGACGCGCAGTTTGCCCGGAATCGCGTAGTACAAGAGCACGACTGCCGGGAAAAACAGCAGAAATTCGATGGAGTTGAACAGCATGAGCCTTTGTCTCCTTCCTCCGCCTCGCCGAAAATCAGGTTACTTATCGTCGTACTTTCTGCGGTGGTGAATACGCACGAGCAGCAGCACCGCAGCAAGCAGCAGCACCAACATGCAGCCCATGCCGACCAGCAGCAGCGTCATCGGCTCACGATTCTGCACAATAACATCCGCGAACGACGGCTTTTCCGCGTTCTGCGTCAGCGCTGTGGACACGGTGAACTGATAGCTGGATGCGCCGCCGTAGCCATCCACCACCAGCGCTTCCTTGCCCAGCGACCAGCGGTTCTTTTCCGTGCTCAAGCGCGCCATCAGGTTCTGCAAGCCTGCTTCGGTCGCGGCGGAAGCAGTCAGCAGCGCCATCGTCTCGTTGTAGGGGGATTTCATCAGCTGGAGCACGCTGGCTTCGTGGGCATAATCCGTCGTCATCACCAGCTTCGTGCTTTCGGCAAGGCTGGTCATATCGTCCGTGTACTGGAAATGCAGGTAAGGATTGATCTGCTTGAAGACGCTGTTTCGGTCGGACAGACCGACGACAATCAGGTTGCTGTTGCCGTAGGCGGCTGCTTGGAAATTCTCCGCGCGGATGACTTTCAGCAAGCCATAGGGCGTGCTGCCCGCGCCGAGCATCGCCATGATGCGCCCCGCGAGCGTCAATTCCGTCTGCGTCGCGTCATCGCTGAGTATCATCACAACGTTGTTCATGCGGCTTGCGCGCTGGAACGGCGCCGGCAGATTTGCCAGATTCAGCGTTGTGTTTTCGCCCGCCGGCAGGTACAGTGACGAGTTCGCCGCGATATACGCCCACGGCGTGTTCATCGACCGCACGGTGCAGTCCAAATCCTTGATTTCGAGGTCAAACACAACGGTAATGCTGCTGCCTGCCTCCCCGATGGCGTCTGCCGGGACGGAGAAGGTCAGCGTTTCGCCCGTTGCGCCCTCTTTGGTCAGCTTGTGGGAATACAGCGGAATGCTCGTGCCCCAGTAGAACGTGACGAGGCTGCGGTCGAAGTCCAGATTCTCACTGTACCGGATGTCGAAGGAGAAGCGGCTTTCGCTGGACAGCACATAGTCCTTCGCGACGGGCAGATAAATCGTCATCTTCTGCGTGAAGGGGCCGGAGAAGCTGATGCCGTTGCCGGAAATGTCCTTAATGGTGTACTGCCCTGCAAGCGTCAGCCCGGACGTTTCCGACGCGAGGGCATACTGCTGCGCTTCGCCGACGGAAACGTAGGTCTGCGATGTGTGGAGCTGCGCCACGCGGGATGTGTCGCTGAGCAGCGCGGCGGCTTCGCTGAGCGCGGCTTCTTCCTCCGCGACAATCAGCAGATACGATGTGTCGCCATCCGTCGCGCGCTGCACCAGTGCGCCCGTTGCAGGAACGCTTTGCGTCAGCAGAGACAGCAGATACTCCGGCGTGTTCTTCTTCAGTCCCACATACAGCACGTTTTCGCTTTTCGCGTCCGACAGGCGGCACAGCGTCATGGCGTTTTCGGCAGACAGACTGTTGCCCATGCCCGCCATCAGCATCATGGCGGCGGTCAGCTCGGCTTCGTCCGCCGCGTCGCTGACGGCAACCACACTCTCCGCGCCGTCGGGATTCATCAGCGAAATGAAGGGGTACGGGTACATGTACAGCTCATCCGCATCGTCGGAAATCTCGTAGTAGATACGCAAGCAAGTCGTATCGGCGATCTTGACCCAGTTCGCGCCATTGTAGTCGTCGCGGCAGCCTTCGTCGTCCGTCAGACGGACATACGAGAGAATTTCGAGCAGATTATAGCCCGTCGTAAGCAGCTCCACCGGGACGCTCACATACAGCACGGTCTGCGCGCCGTCGGAACGCGCGACAATCTTCGACGAGCCGAACGGCGTGCCGTTCATATAGTACGTCAGGGAGGAAATGTCCGTCAGAATCAGGTCGGATGCGGTGTAGCTCAGGCGCAGCACGGCGCTGACGGGCTTGGCGTACTTCGGCAGATTTGCGTACAGGCTCAGCGTCGTCGTAATGCCGCTGAGTGTCTGCACGCCGCCGAAGGTGAAATCAGCATAATACTCCCCTGCCGCCGCGCCTGCCTCAAATGCCGTTGCGTCACTGGCAGATTGCTGCTTTTCAATTTCACTCTGGACAAAATTGTCCACCACACCGCTGGGAATTTCGGTTTCCTCCGCCGCAGCGCAGGAGAAAACCAGCAGCGCTGCGAGCATCAAAGCCAGCAGACGGCTTGTGAAATAGCGTGTGTTCATCGTTCTCAGTCCATCCCTTCTGATTAGTCTGCGGAACGTTCGGTCTTATACCAAGTGTAATCCGTTTTGCTGACGATTTTCTTCACCGTCATCCACATGGCGCGGAGGACGACAACCACCCACAGTTTCGAGTAGGTAAACAGCATCAGCAGAACCAGCGCCGCCGATTGCAGATTGAACTCATTCTTCTCCTGCGCCAGCGTCAGCATGACGTTGCACTCAAACAGCGCGCACGCCATCACCCACACCATCGTGGACAAGCCGCCCAGCGACACATGGCTGTACCCCAGCACACCCAGAACGAACATGGTGTCCGAGCAGACGAGCGTGAATGCCATCAGGATATAAACCAGCGCGTAGTACAGCACATCCATGCGCATTTTGCCGCCGGACGGATCAAAGATATACTTGAAATTGTTGATCAGCACATACAGGTTGCCCATCGCCCAGCGGGTACGCTGCTTGAACCAAATCCCCAGACGAAACGGCTCCTGCTCCCACGTCACTGCCTGCGGCACAAGTTTGATTTTGTAGCCCATGCGGTAGATGCGGAAGCTGATTTCCGTGTCTTCCGACAGCGCGTCCGGATCCCAGCCGCCGATTTCCTCAATGATGTGGCGGTGCATGACGAAGTTCGTGCCCGGAATGGTGCACAGCCCGAAGTAGAACCATCGCCCCGCCTGATTCATGCACTGGTGCGCCAGCGTCTCGATGTTGACAAAGCGCGTGAGCAGCGAAGCGTTTCGATTGCGTGTGCGGAATTTGCCGATGACCGCGCCCAGCGACGAATCGCTCATCAGGTTCTCCACCAGAATGCGCAGCGCTTGCGGTTCGGGCGTGTTGTCCGCATCGTAAATCGCAAACACGCTGCCTTTTGCTACCGAATAGCCGATGTTCAGCGCGTTAGACTTCCCTTTCCCGCCGACAACGTTATCCGTATTGACGACGATCAGGTTGCGGCCGGGATTCGCCGCCTGAATCTGCTTGAGCACATTTGCGGTGTCATCGGTAGAGTTGTCGTTGATGACGATGATTTCGTAGCGGTCGTGCGGGTAGTCGAAGTTGAGCAGGGCGCGGACGGTGCGCCGAATGACGACGCTCTCGTTGTGCGCCGGCACCATTATCGACACGAATGGGTACTCGTCAATCGGCACATGCCCGTCCGTTTTGCTGCACTGATGGTAATACAGGAATCCGCCGACGGACAGAAAGACGTTAATCGCCATCAGCGCCCAGATGCAGACCATCGAAATCAGCATCAAATAATCAGCCGCCGTCATGCAGATTCACCCCCTCCTGCTCGTCTTTCGCGTGCGGATGGTTGCCCAGCAGCTGCCGTCGCGTCGTCCGCCGGGAAATAATCATCCCGGCAATGAAAATCGTGCACGCTACAGCCACGAACACCAGAATCAGCTTGTTGCTCGCCTGAATCTGCTCTGTCATATACTGCACAAAGCCACGGTCGTAGACGTAGTTTGAAGCGCTGATAGGCCAGTGACGCTGCCTGTCCGTTGACATACAGCCCATCCGCCGGATAAAAATGCACATACAGGTCGCCCGCATAGACGATGCCTTCCACATCTGAAAGCTTCTTGAGCGCTGTGCGGGAGTTCTTCAGCCGATTGACCTGCGTCCGGAGCGTCTCGATATCCTCTGACGGGTCAAGGTAAATCGCCTGTGCATAGGCGTTGGTGAAGGCGGTCGCGTCAGCGTAGGCAGGCGCAACGATTTGGTGACCGTCGCGCAGCGCCGTGTTCTCCGCCTGCTTCTCGCCGAAAAGCGCTTCATCCGAGCGGAAGAGGAACACCGTTCGCCAGCCGCGCAGGACATCCTGCCCCTTTTCGCTCATCAGCCACACATCCGGCGCTTCAATCGCCAGCGGGTAGACGCCATAGCGCGAATAGGCGGAATACGCATTGGCGATATTCTTCTGCAAGTCCTCCACCGTCACGTTCAACAGCGTCACCTGCGGAACGTGCATCACAATGCCCGCGCCGCGGCTCTGCGCATACCGCAGCACCTCACAGAAACGCTTCATTGCCGGATAATCGGCATTGGCGTAAATCGGCATGACACACAGGACGTACGGCACATTTTCCGTCTCAAGCATCTCCACCAGCGACAGCAGCCGCTCCGGGTCGGCAAACGGATAAATGCGGTCAAGCACGAGATACTGCCCGTACGCGGTCGGGGAATTTTTGTAGGGCCACAGCCACGTTTGCAGCAGCGTTGAGAGGAACGCGCACTGCGCTTCCTGCGACGGGTCAAAATACGCCAAATGGGTGATGTTTCCCGCCGTTTGGCAAAGCGGAAATGCCTGCGCACCGACGAAAATCTGTCCGCCGAGCGATTCGCCGCTTTTCTTCATCAGCAGAAGCGAATTGCCGGAAAGCAGCATATCGTTCGCGGCGTTTGCCTGCGTCTGCAAGCGCAATGTCAGTGAACCTTCATGTACCTGCGTTTTCGTCAGCTCCGCCAAGCCGCCCGCGCCGATGACAAACACGGGCAGTTTGCTCTCCTGAATCGCCAGCGCCACCGACGCATTCAGCGCCCGATTCGGGTCGGTGCAGATGATGACGGCGGTGTACCCGTCGGTGTCCGGCACATCCTCGCTGCTGACAAACGTACATGTCCAGCTGGAATAGAGCGCGAATCGCCGCAGGACGTCCGTCGCCGCTGCGCTCGTCTCACTTGTCTGCTCGTCGTTCAAAATCAGCAGACGGGTCACATCCGCGCGCGCCTGTGCGGGTATCAGCAGAAGCAGCAGCCCCGCCGTCAGCGCCAGTACCCACGCTTTCGCCTTACACATCATACGCCAGCTCGCTCTCAACGGCTTTCTTGAATGCCATCATGTCCTTGCCGAAATGCTCGTCGTACTCCTTGCAGGCAAAGCGCAGATCCATGTGCGTCCCGCGCTCCAGAATGCCGTCAAAAGCATCCTCCTTCGTCACCGCTGCAATAATACGGCTGCGGACATAGGCGCTGTTTGCCTCATTGGAGGTCAGCAAAATCGCCATCGTGCCATGCTCGTCAATGCAATAGACCTTATCCTCTACGCGCACGCTGTCCATCACCAGCTCCGCCAGCCGCTTGCGCAGTTGGATATAGCGGCTGTGGGACAGCATCCCGTGCAGTTCACTTTCGTAGCGCATCTGGATAATCATCAGCGAAATCGGCAGATGGTTGCGGACGCAGTAACCCGTCATCATCTGCGCATCGCGATACATGGCGCGCAGGTTGTACAGCTCCGTCACATCGTCCACCAGCACCTGTTCATCCACCTGACGGCGCAGCAGCTTGTTCTCAGCATTGACGTGGCGCATACTGCGGGAGAAGAGCGCCGCCGCGCCCGATCCCAGCAGCGGCAGTACAATCACAAAATAATCTGTCAAGTACACCGTTTCGCCCACGGCATAAAAAGAATACAGCTTATACGCCACCCAGCCGCAGGTAATCGTCGCCGCAAGCGCCGTGCCGGTGTTGACGCGATCCATAAAGCCGCACAGCACGGCAATATCCATCAGGAACAGCAGCAGCAAATACGTCGTCTGCGTATCCGCAGGTGCCCAAATCATCAGCAGCGCCTGCATAAACGCCCAGATCAGCAGCAAAATGATAGCCGCGTCCCGCGCTACCAGTGCCGATTGCGTTTCGTTTTTCATGGCAGCCTCCTTTATTGCCCGTCCGTTTCAATAATTTTCAGTCGGTGGAGTCCCTCAGTGCACGCCATAATCGCGAGCAGGTCAATCAGACAGCCCATCAAGAAGCTCTGGCGCAGCAGCAGACTATCGCCGCTGAGGATGACGACCGTCATCAGCTCGACAGTGACCGCCGCGAAAAGCAGCACGCTGAGCATGGTGTAGACACTGGCGGCTTCCTTGCCTGATTCCAGCTTTTCGTCCGCTTTACGGCGGAAGAAGAGGAAGGCGACGACCAGCAGGAGCAGCGACGCCGCCGTTTGCGGGGCGGAACGCTCCTTGAACGTTGACCAGATAGAAAGGAACAGCGCCTTTGCCCGCGCAGGCATTCCGCTGGACTGCTCGTAGTTGCCGGAATAATCCGTACGCGTGAAGAACGCGTTGCGCACGCCGACCTCAAACAGCCCCAGTAATTGAATCGGATGGCGCAGGTAATACAGCGTCACGTCCGACGTCGTGTACTGATCAAGGAAGCCCTCATCCAGCGCGCCGCTTTCCGGCAGCACAACGGGGTAGCTCTGCGTGGAATACGTGTCCGTCAGCACGGAATACCGCGCCTCAATGCCGAACTGCGCCAGTGCTTTTTCCGGGTCAGTCGCCTCAAAGAGAACACCGCGCGTCATTTGGTCGTACTTCTCGTTAACCGTCTGATTGTTGACCATATCGCCCGTCTGCATGACGCTGACGACGCACAGCAGCACTGCAAGGAGCGAATACAGCCCCTTATGAAGCGCATCCGCTTTGTGACGCATGAGCATCCAGTACGCAACAGAAAAGACGACGCCCATCAGCGCACAGTACTGGTTGACCGCCATCATCAGGATGACCGTGACGGCAAGCCCAATCTGCGGCAGAAAGCGGTTCAGGCTATCCGGAATCTGCAGGACGCAGTTCGCCAAGGCAACCATCAAAATCAGCTCAATGGGCTGTGTGTAGAAGGATGCAAAGCGGGTTATCATGGCGGTATCGCCGAAAATCAGCACAGCAAAAACCGCGATAAACAGCCCCTCGGAGTAGACTTTGACGCGTCCCAGCAGCTTGGAGAGCATCGGAATGAGAAGCAGGATGTAAATCAGCAGATAGATTGCTGCGAGGAAGCGCATGTCAAACAGTCCGTCGTGCGTCACCAGTTCGTCGATGACGACCGCCGTGCGCACCAGCATCCGCTGAATTAGCGGCGTTGTACCGGTCGGAAGCGCGGGCGAGCCGACGTTATAGACACGCTCATAATAGTTGAAGAAAGCGCTTGTATCAGACGGGTCAAGCCGGGACAGCCCGGTATCCGCCAGCACAGCAGCAAAGCTGCCGTCGTTGGACAGTCCCAGATACGGCGGGACAAAAAGTGTAATCGACGCTGAAATCGCAATCACCAGCACCACCATCAGGGCAAGGTGCTTGGGGCGGTAGCGCTTGCGCATCGCGCGGTCAAACCGGCGGATGGCGTTCAAAATCAGGTGGTACAGCTTGACAAACAAGCCGCTGAGTTTCACAATCAGCCACGCAATCGCGCGCACACTGCACTCTCCTTTCCTGCGTTACGGCTTCATGGCCATGAGCGCAAAAAGAGCTTCCAATTCATCAAATGTATAGGATGTTTCGCCTTTGATGCTGCCGTAAGCGCCCGCGAATGTCCCCGTCGCAACGCGGCGGTTCTCCAGTTTCGCCAGCGACAGCCGCGCAAGCTCCGTGTGCCCGCTGACGGCACCGACCTGTGCCAGGACGGCATACGATCCAATCGCTTCATAGCGGAATCCATAGCCGACCTGCCCGTTTGACGCGTACTGCGCATAAATCGCGCCTGCGCCAAGCTGCGCATCCAGCCAATCCAGCGTCTGCTCCCCTGCCGCGCTGATTTGCGCCGCGTGCAGGATTGTCAGCGCCGCTTCGGTCATCTGCGCCGCCGCATTGCTGAATGTGTCCTTCGCCGGGGTATAGGAAGCGCGGTAGAGCGGGAGTTCGCTGCTCATGAGCGCGCGCGAATCAGTCAATATGGCTTCGCTGCGGTTCGCGACGGCTGTCCATCGGACATCATAGGCGGATAAGGCTCGTATTGTCTGCACATCCAGATAGCACAGGGTGACACTATCGCCGCGCCCCGAACCATCGACGTTCGCAAAGCTGACCAGCGCATCATCCACCACGCAGGCAGTGTACAGTGCCGCCGCCCGTTCGCGGATTTCACGCTCATAGCCGCCCCATACCGCATCCGCTTCCATCAGCGCGCGGAGAATGCGCAGATCATCCAGCGACGCATTAGCCGCCGCTTTTTCGCCTGTCTGAATCCGCCAGACGGTTAAGCCGCCGACGGTCATTTTGTCACGGACATAACGCCAGGCATCGGAGAAGAGCGCCGCATCCTCCGTTTGCGCCGCATAGAGCATGGTCTGCCCCATCGTCTCGGAAAGCACAGTATCGCCCGGATGAACCGCGCCGCCGGACAGCGTATAGGTGGATGGAATCGCACCATCTGCCTGCATCAGCCGTTTCAGAAACGCGAGCGTCTGCTGTGCCGGATGCTGTGCCGCGTCCAGCAGCTGCGCCATTTCATCCGCATTCGGCATATCCGCCGTTGCGCGGAGCAGCTGCCCCTGCAAATCGAAAACCGCCAGAGACGGCACGCTCCGCAGTCCCAGCGTGTGAAAGAGCGCCGCGTCCGCATCCATGTACAACGGAATGCCTGTAATGCCGCATTCCGTCAATTCTGCTTCTGCCTTCTCGCGCGTGTCGCCGCGAATCCCCTCTCGGCAGACAAGAACGACCTGCGCCCCCACCGCTTGTGCGGCCTGTACCGCCGCCCCAAAGTCGCCCGCCAAGTACACCTGGCAGTCCGGACACCAGCTTGACCAGAACAGCAGGAGCGTCGTTTGTCCGCGCAGGGTGGATAGGCGCACCGGATTTCCGTCCGCGTCGGTCAAATCTCCGTCGTAAGGCAGAAACCACTTTGCCGGGTCGGGTGCAAGGTCGGACGCCATCAGCAATTCATCCGAATCCGCGGTATCCGTCGCTTCCGGCAGAATGTCCGGCGAATCCTCTCGGGTTTGCAGCAGTCCGGCGCCGACGATGCACATGCCCGCCGTCAGCAGAATCATCAGGCTGATCAGCACAGCGAGGATGCGTTGGTATGACTGTTTTTTCATGCGGAACGCTCCTCCCCATGTTTCGACGATGATTGTATGTGCGCCCAGCGCGGTTTATTCACACAGAATATCCGCAATCCGTTCGCAGGCGTGTCCATCGCCGTAGGGATTGCTGGCGTGCGCCATCGCCGCGTAAGCCGCCGGGTCATCCAGCAGACGCGTAAACTCGCGGTAAATCGTCTCTTCCGACGTGCCGACGAGCTTGAGCGTGCCCGCCGCAACGCCCTCCGGGCGCTCGGTCGTGTCGCGCATGACCAAAACAGGCTTGCCCAGACCGGGCGCCTCCTCCTGAATACCGCCGGAATCGGTCAGAATCAACGTGCTGTGCGCCATGAGATTGTGGAAATCCAGCACATCCAGCGGCTCGATAATGTGCAGACGTTCCAGCCCGGACAGTTCTTCCGCCGCTTCCTGCCGAACAACTGGATTCAAGTGAATCGGGTAGAGCGCCTTGACATCGGGGTGCTCTGTCAATACGCGGCGAATCGCGCGGAACATATGGTGCATAGCTTCGCCAAGGTTCTCCCGCCGATGCGCGGTGATGAGAATCAGGCGGCTGCCCTTCGCCCACGTCAGTTCCGGGTGGGTGTAATCCGCGCGAACGGTGGTTTTCAGCGCATCGATGGAGGTGTTGCCCGTCACGAAGATGGACGATTCGTCTTTGCCCTCGCGCAGCAGGTTCTGCTTTGCCTTTTCCGTCGGCGCAAAATGATACCGGCAAATCAGTGAAACTGCTTGCCGATTGAACTCTTCCGGGAAAGGGCTTTCGAGGTTGTAGGTACGAAGCCCAGCCTCCACATGTCCAACCGGAATATGCAGATAGAAGCACGCCAGTGCGGTAACAAATGCCGTGCTGGTATCACCATGCACGAGCGTCAAATCAGGCTTTTCCTGATTGAGAACTGCCTGAATGCGCGTCAGGATAGCGGTAGTAACATCGAAAAGCGTCTGGTTCGGCTGCATAATCGCCAAATCGTAATCCGGCACGACCGAAAACGCATCCAGCACCTGCTGAAGCATCTGCTTGTGCTGCCCCGTGACGCAGACAACTGTCTGCACCTGCGGGCGGCGCTTCAGCTCATTGACCAGCGGACACATCTTGATGCCCTCCGGTCGAGTTCCGAAAACAAGCATGATTTTCTTCATCTTGCGAAGATTCTCCTTTCGCGGATAAGCCGATTCTCATCCGTTGCTGCCTTGAAATGCCATTTGCAGTACAATTCCATTATAGTCTGTTTTTGTTCAAAAATCAACACTCCATTCGCACATGAAAATGGCTATTTCACGCTAATTCGCGCTTTTTTCCATGTTTTCCTTGCGAATGTGAAGCGGCATGTCCAAAGCGGTGATAGGGACAGACACGTTTTTCATCCTACCATCACATTCCGCGCATACCAAATAGCGGATGCCTCCCGTAAGCAGCAGGAAAGCATCCGCAAAAGAAGCGATGGGCAAAAAGTCACTACAGCATCTTACGCCATGCGCGACGCGATGGCTTCGAGGAACGTGCGGCTGTTGACCGCCTGCGCAGGCGTCCCCTCCCACAGCAGCGCAAGGTCTTTGGTCATTACGCCGCTTTCGATGGTGTCGATGGTCGCCTTTTCCAGCTTGTCGGCAAACGCCATCAAGTCCGGCAGATGATCCAGTTCGCCGCGCTTGCGGAGCGCACCAGACCACGCGAAAATCGTCGCGACGGGGTTGGTCGACGTCTCCTCGCCCTTCAGATACTTGTAGTAGTGGCGCGTGACTGTACCGTGCGCGGCTTCGTACTCAAACTTGCCGTCCGGCGAAACGAGCACGGAAGTCATCATCGCCAGGGAGCCGAACGCCGTCGCCACCATGTCGGACATCACGTCGCCATCGTAGTTCTTGCATGCCCAGATAAACCCGCCCTTGCTGCGCACGACGCGCGCCACGGCATCATCAATCAGCGTATAGAAATAGGTAATACCCGCCTGCTCAAACTTTTCCTTATACTGCGCATCGAAAATTTCTTGGAAAATGTCCTTGAAGCGGTGATCGTAGGTCTTGCTGATGGTATCCTTCGTGGAGAACCACAAGTCCTGCTTGACCGACAGCGCGTACTGGAAGCAGGCATGGGCAAAGGACGTAATCGACGCATCCAGATTATGAATGCCCTGCACGACGCCCGGCCCCTTGAAATCGAAAATCGTCTGGCGAATCTCCTGCCCATCCGCACCCGTGAACACCAGCTCCGCCTTTCCCGCGCCGGGGATGCGGATTTCCGAATTGCGGTAGACGTCGCCATAGGCATGACGGGCGATGGTAATCGGCTGCTGCCAAGTGCGCACCGTCGGGCGAACGCCGCTGACGAGAATCGGTGCGCGGAAGACCGTGCCGTCGAGCATGGCGCGAATGGTGCCGTTGGGCGACTTCCACATCTCATGCAGGTTGTACTCCGTCACGCGCTGGGCGTTCGGGGTGATGGTCGCGCACTTGACCGCGACGCCGTACTTTTTCGTCGCGTTGGCGCTGTCAATCGTCACCTGATCGCGCGTTTCGTCGCGGTGCGGCAGACCGAGATCGTAATACTCCGTCTTTAAGTCCACGAACGGCTCAATCAGCAGCTGCTTGATGTCTGCCCACAGGATGCGGGTCATTTCGTCGCCATCCATCTCCACCAGCGGCGTTTTCATCTGAATCTTTTCCATAATAATGCGCTCTCCTTGCCTTTCCGCTGATGCTTCCTTGCACCGCAGATTTTTTTACGCTTTCATTGTACCCCACGCCTTCCCTTTTCGCAAGGGTGAAACAGCAAAAGAACAGGAGCGGCTACAGGCTGCAAAAAAAACAAAATAATTCTCGCAAGATAACTTGACAGGCGAAGTATCTTGTGATATATTAATACTCGTCAAGGCGAGATACCAAGACAAGGGATGAACCATAGGAGGTGAAGCATATGGCATTGTCCGCAGATATTCTTCGCGGCTATACCGACACCATTATTCTGCACCAGCTTTCCCACGGCGACAGCTACGGCTACCAAATCAACAAGACCATTTCGACGCTCAGCGGCGGCGAGGTGGAGCTGAAAGAAGCGACGCTGTACACCGCTTTCCGCCGGCTGGAGGCTGCCGGGCTGATTCAGTCCTACTGGGGCAGCGAGACGTCCGGCGCGCGCCGCCGCTACTACGCCATCACGGCACTGGGGCAGGAAAAGCTCATCAGCGATTTGGCGGCGTGGGAGGACACGAAACGCCAGCTTGACCAGCTATTGGAGGGATAACATTATGTGCAAAGAAATTTTCGCATTCCGTCGGGTAACGCCGTTTTCGGACTTTTCACTGGCGGAGCGCTTAATTGGCGATACCATCTCGTGGGAAGAAATCAGCCGGCAGCGGCTGCAGAACGCAAATCAGGAGAATCAGGAGGAACAGCACTATGCGTAACGAAACGGTCGAGCGGATTGTGAATCTGCTCTTTCAGGATGTGGAAATGACGGACGAGGTGCAGGCGCTCTACGACGAGACGATGAGCAACTGCCAAGAGCGCTATCAGGACATGACGTCCCGCGGGCTGAGCGACGATGACGCGATTGCCGCCGTCGTCGAGAGCTTGAAGGGCATGGAGGATGTCATCAGCCAGTACCCGAAGAAGTCTGAAGCGCCCGAAGCGGAAGAAGCGCCGAAGAGCGCAGAAGTGCCGGTCGATGACGGCGGGGATGGCGAGCAGACGGATTTCACTTTCCATCCGGCGGATATTGGGCGCATCGAAATGACGATGGTGTGCGACGACGTGCATTTGGAGGAATCGCCGGACGACGACCTACACGTTCTCTTTGAGGACGCTGAAGGCGCAAAAGCGTCCATCTGCCGCATCGAGGACGGCGTTCTGCGCGTCTGCCGCGACCCCGATGCCCCGAAGCGCAACCGCAGCAGCTTCTCCGTCAGCGGCACTTTCGCCAACGGCAGGCTGTATGTGAAGAAGCCAAACGGCGAATACTTCTTCTTCGGCGACGAGAAGAGCGACAATCAGGCAGCGCAGGAAGCTGAGGCAAAAGCCAAGGAGTTCCAGCAGAACGCCAAGAGTTTCGCAGAGAACATGACGAAGCTGGATTTCAGCGGCAAGACAGCAGAAGCGGATGACGGCAGGAAGTCGGGCAGCTTCGAGGATATGGTGAACAGCTTCGCCAGCACCGCTTCCCGCTTCGGGCAGGAACTGGGCAAGCTGTTCTCCAGCATCAAGCCGAACATCACCGTTTCCCGCAGCATTGGCGACGTGACGCTGTGCATCCCGCGCATCTTCGACAAGCCCATTAGCGTCCTGACGACCTCCGGCGACATCGAGGCGCGCGACATCCACGTCACCGACCTGAACCTGACCAGCACATCCGGCGAGATCAGCGTCGAACTGTTCGCTCCGCTGAATCACGGCGCATTCACCACCACCAGCGGCGATATCGACATTGAAGCTGATGCAAACAATGTGCAGATTTCCACCGTCAGCGGCGACGTGGAGATTCACGGCGATTACGACCATCTGAAATTTGCCAGCACCAGCGGCGATGTGGAGCTGGAAGCGAAGGTGCGGCAGTGCGACTTTAGCAGCGTTTCGGGCGACTTAGACCTGCGCTTCACGGGCGCGCTGTCGCTCATCAACGGCAGCACGACCTCCGGCAACATTGACGTGGAACTGCCGGACGACACAGGAACAAACAACATCGACGTCCACAGCCGTTCGGGTGACATTTCGATGCGCCGTTCCGGGCGCAGGGGCAGCAGAACCGTGACGGGCAGCATCCGGAGCGTTTCGGGGGATATTGAGATTCGCTGATAATACTATTTCCAAATTCACCTGCGCCATCTGCTCGCGCCTTTTCCGCGCTTGCGTCCGCTCATTCCACTTAGCGTAGCGCTGCTACGCTGCGTTTCAT
>CDZY01032195.1_pt1 | contig 29063 bp, 29 predicted proteins | sample 557671 | NCBI WGS metagenome assembly CDZY01 (sample SAMEA3182091, study PRJEB8094) | gut metagenome | biome: human; feature: gut; material: Stool; isolation source: human stools | place: Canada | collected 2013-03-11
GGGGGAGCCGTATCCTGTTTTTCCTCGCCGTCACGGCGCGCTCACCTCCCCGAAAAGACTGTTTTTCCAATCATACCATGCTTTTGCGGATTATCAAGTGATTTGTAATGAAATCGTCACACTTTCCCGCCGCGCCCTATGCTATAATAGCCACACCAGAGGATTTCATTCCAGCTTATTCTGTGAGGAGGCGCTGACCATGAAGCGTATGTTTTCTTTCTTCCTTGCCCTTGCGCTGCTCGCCGTGCTCAGCGGCTGCGGAAAGCAGGAGCCCACCCCGAGCAAGCCCGACGAGCCGACGCCACCGCCGGAGGAGGGCATCACGCTCACGGAGCTGAATGTGGAATTTGTTGCGGGCGACCGTGACACGGACGCGCTGATGCAATTAAAGAAGGAGCTGCCGCCACTGCTCATCGGCGCGCTCGCCGACGAGGGCGTGACGGTCGGCAGGGTCAATGTGACCTTCGGCGCAAGTGACGAGGCCACCGCCGACGCGCTCGCGCGCGGCTCGGTGCAGGTCGGCTTCATGCCGATGGAGACGTATCTGGCGCACAAGGACACGCTGCGGCTGGTCTCTGTGCCGGAGGAACCCGCCGGCGACACGGAGCGTGTCGGGCTGTATTTCCCGGCCTCCGACCAGAACCGCACGCTGCGCGCGGCGTTTGAAAAGGACGCGGCGGGCGGCGGCGCGCTGCATGCGTGGGAGACGCTGCTCGGCAGCTTCTGGATGGATAATGGGAGCGACCCCGTGTTCGCCGTGCCTGTGGATGACGATGTGGCCCGGCGGTTTCTCGACAGCATGATGGACGTGAACGCCAATGGCATGACGGCGGACAGCATTCCGCGCCTGACAGAGTACGTCAGCGCGGATGAGGTGTTCTCCACTGCGGATCTTGTGGTGCTGCATGGCGAGGCTCCGGATGAGGCGCTTTGGATGGAGATTTACGGCTGCACGGTCGGCGGCGAGACGGTGTCCGTCAGTACCGCTGACGCCATCGTTGGCGGCGACGAGTTCGCTGCGGCGCTGCTTGCCGCGCTGGAAAAGCTCAGTGCGGACGAGACGGCACAGACGGTACTGCGGCTCTACGATGGAGACGGTGTGCGCTACAGTGGGGCCGACACACAGGCTGTGGAATTTGCGCAGTATCTGCTCGGCAATACAGAGGGCGTTTACCAGCTCACGAGCGAGTAAAAGAGAAACGCGCGGCGACGCCGCGCGTTTCTTAGCCTCTGCACAGGCTCATATCATCATCTGTATCCCGTTGTCCTCAATGCCGATCTCGATTTTCGGCACACCGGGGGCGTATTCGCCGTCGAGCGTCCATGGAATGCTGCCGTCGCTCTCCGCCGTGACATGGCGGACATGGCGGAAGATGAGCGCGTTGCTCGTTTCGTATTCCTCGTAAACGATGGCGCGGATGGTGCGCTGGAGCTGCAGCGGTGTTTTCGGCACGGGCACGAGCATCAGCTCAAACTGCCCGTCGCACAGGTCCACCGCGTCGGGTGAGAGCTTCATCAGTCCCGCGATGGAGGTCGAGTTGCATACCGCGCCGAAGAGGTACTCGCCCTCGAACACCTCACCGTCGGCGGTGAGGCGCATGGGATAGGGGCAGAGCGTTTCAAGGTCCTTCACGCCCTCGAGAAGATAGGCAAAGTGGCCGAACATATTCTTGATGTCCTGCGGCACGGTGTAGGCCGCGCGCGTGAACGCGCCGAAGGACGCGACGTAAACGAAGTTCTTTTCATTGAACACGCCCACGTCCAGGTCGCGCGGCTGAAGGCGCATGGCGCTCTGCGCCGCGAGCGCGGGATCGGAGGAAATGGACAGGCTTGCCGCGAAGTCGTTCGTGCTGCCGCCGGGCAGGTAGCTCAGCGGCGGACGCTTCTCCCGCGGCAGGCGCATGATGCCGTTGACCGTCTCGTTGAGCGTGCCGTCTCCGCCGTGGCAGACGACGAGATCGAAATCTCCGCCGAAGCGCTCGGCCAGCTCGGTCGCGTCGCCGTGCCGCCGCGTCTCCGCCACGCGGACCAGATAGCCCGCCTTGGAGAAGATCGAAACGGCGTCGAACAGCGGCGCGCGCGATTTCGTCTTGCCCGCGCGGGGATTGACGATGAACAGCAGCTTCTTTTCCACAGCATTCATCCTTTCTGCGAACAAAAAAAGTTTGAAGATTCGGTTAATTTTAGTATAGCACAGAAATTGTGCTATTGCAATTCCGCAATAATCATAGTATGCTAAGCTTGATTTATTCTGAATACGGGCAGGCACTGTGCCGGCCGAGGGCAAGGGAGGAAACATGAAGCAGAAAACCTATCTTCGCTGGGGCGTGACCATTACCGCCGCGGCCTGCGCCATTCTCGTGTTTTACGACACCTTCTTTCAGGACGGCGTGCTGTTTATTTTTATAGAAAAGCTCTTCGGCATCCTCAAGCCCGTGCTTTACGGTCTTGCGATGGCCTACCTGCTCACGCCCATCGTGGACTTTTTCGACCGTCTCCTCCGCGACAGGCTCGGCGTCAAGCGCGCCGGACTGATGCGCTGCCTGAGCATCCTTGTGACCTGGCTCCTTGCGCTGGGGCTCGTGTATCTGCTCTTCAGCATCCTGATCCCCGAGCTGGTCGCGAGTGTATCGCTGCTCTTTTCCAATCTCGAGAGCTATTACCGCACCATCTACACCTGGGTCACACAGCTTGTGGAGGACAATCCCTACATCTCCGAGCGCGTGCTCACGCTGGTCCGTGATTACTACAATGAGCTGGTCGACTGGGTGAAGAACACCGTCATTCCCGGCGCACAGGTCGCCATCGTCGCCGTGACCGGCGGCGTGCTGAGCGTGCTGGTCTTTGCCAAGGACCTGCTCGTGGGCATCGTCGTTTCCGTTTACATCCTCGCCCGCAAGGAGACCTTCGGCCTCCACACGCGCAAGCTGCTCTACTCGCTCGTCTCCGCGCCGCACTATGAGCGCGCGCTGCGCGCCACCCGCGAGGCCGACCGCATCTTCTCCGGCTTTGTGCGCGGCAAGCTGCTCGACTCGCTCATCATCGGCATTCTGTGCTTCATCGTCTGCTCGATTTTGAAGTTCCCCTACACGCCCATCATCGCGGTCTTTGTGGGCGTGACGAACATCATCCCCATCTTCGGTCCCTTCCTCGGCGCGATCCCCAGCGCGTTTTTGATCCTGCTCGTGAGCCCCCGCCAGTGCCTCTACTTTATCATTTTCATCATTGCCCTCCAGCAGTTCGACGGCAACATCCTCGGTCCCAAAATTTTGGGCGAGACCGTCGGCATTTCGAGCTTCTGGATCGTCGTCGCCATCCTTGTCGGCGGCGGCTTCGGCGGCGTGCTGGGTATGTTCCTCGGCGTGCCGGTGTTCGCCTGCATCCATTCCGCCGTGAGCTTCCTGTGTGAATCGTCCCTGCGCAAAAAGGGCGTGACGGACGACACGATCTTTGCGCCCCGTCGGGTTTTGACGGGCACGACCACAACACCAAAAGGAGAAAACCATGAATAAGCGCATCCTCACCCTGTTTCTTTCCCTGACTCTGCTCCTCTCCCTCGCCGCCTGCGGCGGGAACGCCGACACGACCGACGCGCGGCGCGACACGAACGAGATCGTCGTCGGCATCGCGCAGGACCTGGAAAACAGCCTTGACCCCTATACCTCCGTCACCGCCGCGAACCGCGAGGTGCTGTTCAACGTGTTTGAGGGCCTCGTCAAGCCCGACGCGGACGGCAACCTGATCCCTGCCGTCGCCGAACGCTGGGAGATCTCCGACGATCAGCTCACTTATACGTTCCATCTCCGCCCCGGCGTGAGGTTCCACGACGGCAGCGAGGTCACGGCAATGGATGTCGCATGGTCCATCGACAAGGCCATGCAGTCCGGCAGCTGGGAGGCGCTGGATAACATTGACGCCATCGACATCGGCAGCGACTATGTCTCCGTTGTGCTCAAGGCTGCCGACAGCGATTTTCTCTCCTACATGACGCTGGCTATCACACCGGAGAACCACGCCGACGGCGCGGACCCGGTCGGTACCGGTCCGTTCAAGTTTATCTCCCGCGCCGCGCAGCAGAATCTTGTGCTGGAGCGCTTCGCCGATTACTGGGGCGAGAGCGCGAAGGTGGACAAGGTCACCTATCAGATTTATGAGAATGCCGAGGCGCTCGTCATGGCGCTCAAGAGCGGCGCGGTGGACATCTGCGCCCACCTGACCGCCACGCAGGCAAACCAGCTCACCGAGAGCTTTGACATTCTCGAGGGCACCATGAACCTCGTGCAGGCCGTGTATCTCAACCACGCCTACGAGCCGCTTGCGAACGAAACGGTGCGCAAGGCGCTGTGCTATGCGCTCGACCGCGAGCAGGTCTTTGACGTTGTGGCCGACGGTCACGGCACGGCGGTCGGCAGCAGCATGTACCCCAACTTCCGCAAGTATTTCCTGCCCGAGCTTGCCGACCTCTATCCGCATGACACGGAAAAGGCCAAGGCGATGCTCGCCGAGGCGGGCTATCCCGACGGCTTTGACCTCACCATCACCGTTCCCAGCAACTACCAGCCGCACATGGACACCGCGCAGGTCGTTGCCGAGCAGCTCCGCGCCATCGGCGTGAACGTGACCATCGACCCCGTCGAGTGGGCGAGCTGGCTCGAGAATGTCTATTCCGGCCGCCGCTATCAGGCTACCGTTGTCGGCGTGGACGCCAGCACCCTGACTGCCCGCGCCATGCTCGAGCGCTTCACCTCTACGGCGAGTAATAATTTCACAAATTATTCCAACGCAGAATACGATGAAGCCTTTGCCGCCGCCATCCGCGCCGCGACCGACGAGGAAGCGACCGCCCAATACCTCCGCTGCGAGGAAATCCTTGCCGAGACCGCCGCGAACGTCTACATTCAGGACCTCGCGGACCTCGTCGCCGTGCGCAAGGGTCTCAGCGGCTACCGCTTCTACCCGCTCTACGCCATCGACCTGAGCACCGTGGCCTACACCTGACGAAAATCCGAGGGCAGACGCCCTGACCGACAAAGCGAGGCGAACACCATGCGTTATACAGCGAAAAAAATCGCAACGATGCTGCTGACGATGGTGATCGTCTCGTTTTTGACCTTCGTTGCCTTCTCCCTCCTCTCCGGCGACGCGGCGACGCGCCTGCTCGGTACGGAGGCGACTCCCGAGCGGCTTGAGGCCCTGCGCATCGAGCTGGGGCTGAACGACCCGCTTCTCGTGCGCTACGGCCGCTGGCTGTGGGATGCGCTGCGCGGCGACCTCGGCACCTCGTACCGCTACGGACAGAGCGTGAGCTCGCTCATTGCGCAGCGACTGGGGCCCACGCTGACGCTCACAGCGCTTGCGTTCGCGCTCATCGTGGCGGTCTCCATTCCGTTCGGCGTGCTGTCGGCCAAATACGCCGGCGGCCGGCTCGACCGCGCGCTGACCGTGATCAATCAGGTCGTGATGGCGGTGCCGCCGTTTTTCACCGGCATCCTCTTTACCTATCTCTTCGGCCTTGTGCTGCATCTGTTCATCGCGGGCGCGTTCCCGGCGGGCGGCGTGGGGCATTACATCGGTTATCTCTTCTTCCCCGCGCTCGCCGTCGCGCTGCCGCGTATCGCCATGACGGTCAAGCTCCTGCGCACGTCGATCTTAGACGAGGCACAGCGCGACTACGTCCGCACCTCCATGAGCCGCGGACGCTCGCGCAGCGGTATTCTCTACCGCCATGTGCTGAAAAACACGCTCGTGCCGGTCCTGACCTTCCTCGCCATGACGGTCGCCGACCTGCTCGCAGGCAGCGTCGTCATCGAGCAGGTGTTCGCCGTTCCCGGTCTCGGGCGGCTGCTGCTGACCTCCATCGAGGGGCGCGACGAGCCGGTCGCGCGCGCCATCGTTGTGCTGCTGGCCTTCGCCGTCATACTCTGCAATCTCCTTGCCGATTTGCTCGCGCGGCGCATCGACCCGCGGCTCGGCAGCGGAGCGGGAGGTGCGGCATGAAAAAGAAAAATACCTTTCTGCGCGTGGGCCTCGTGCTCACGGCGCTGGTCGTCGGCTTCATTGTCCTTGGCCTTTTCTGGACGCCCTACTCCCCCAACGCCATGGACTTTTCGCGCCTGCTGCCGCCGTCCGCCGCGCACCCGATGGGCACGGACAAGTTCGGCCGCGACATTTTGAGCCGCGTCATGGTCGGCGCGGGCGATACGCTGCTCATTGCGCTCGGTACCGTCGCCATCGGCACCGTGGTAGGCACGCTCGTCGGCGCGCTGACCGGCTGGTACGGCGGCTGGGTGGACGAGGTGCTCATGCGTCTGAACGACGCGCTCGCCTCCTTTCCGAGCATTCTCATTCTGCTCGTGCTCGTGAGCCTGCTCGGCGGCGGGCGAGAGCACATGACGCTTGCGCTCGGCATCGTCTTTGTCCCAAGCTACGCGCGTATCGTGCGCAGCGAATTCGCCCGCGCGCGCACGCAGAACTACGTCCATTCGGCGGAGCTGATGGGCGCGTCCACCTCGCGCATCCTCTTTGTTCACATTCTGCCGAACATCTGGCACACGCTCGTCTCCGCCATCACCATCGGCTTTAACAACGCTGTGCTCGCCGAGGCGGCGATGAGCTACCTCTCCATCGGCGTTTCGCCCGACGAGGCGAGCCTCGGCTATATGCTCTCGGAATCACAGAGTATGCTCGATTCCGCGCCGTGGTACGCGCTCGGCACGGGCGCGGTCATTGTGCTGCTGATCCTCGGCGTGAGCCTGATCGGCGAGGGCCTGCAGCGCGGCGAGAACTGATTTTCAGAAAGGAGATGCCCCCATGGTCGAGATCCATGATCTGCACGTCCGCTTTCACGGCGCCTCGCGCGAGGCTGTGGCGGGCATCGACCTGACCATCCGCGACGGCGAGGTCGTCGGGCTCGTGGGCGAGAGCGGCAGCGGCAAGACCGTGACCGCCATGACGCTCTCGGGCCTCATCGAGCGCAAAAAGGTCACGCTCTCCGGCGAGGTGCGCTTCGACGGGCGCGATATCCTACGCCTGCCCCGCGCGGAGCTGCGCGCCATTCAGGGCCGCGAGCTCGGCGTTGTCTTTCAGGAGCCGATGACCGCGATGGACCCGCTCATGCGCATCGGCCCGCAGGTCGAGGAGGCGCTGGCTGTCCACACGCAGCTGACGAAGGAGCAGCGCCGCGCGCGTGCGCTCGAGGCGCTGCGCGATGTGGACCTCCCCGCGCCGGAGGAAATTTACCGCAAGTATCCGCACGAGTGCTCGGGCGGCCAGCTCCAGCGCGTGATGATCGCCGCAGCCATCGTCACCGATCCGCATTTGCTGCTGCTCGACGAGCCGACCACCGCACTCGACGTGACCGTGCAGGCGCAGATCCTCGCGCTTTTGCGCCGCTTGAATCGGGAGCGCGGCATCTCGATGCTGCTCATCTCACACAATTTGCAGGTCGTGCGTCGCATCTGCTCGCGCGTTGCCGTGATGCAGCGCGGTCACATCGTTGAGGAGGGCGCGCCCGAGCAGCTTTTCACCGCGCCGCAGCATCCCTACACCGCCGAGCTCATCAACGCCATTCCGCGCCGCGTGCGCAGAGGTTAACGCCATGGACGACCTTGTTTTAGAAGTCAAAAGCCTTACAAGCTGGTACCGCGACACCGATGAGCATGGGCGGCGGCACGACCATACCGTGCTGCACGACGTGAGCTTCACGCTTCGCCGCGGTGAAATTTTGGGGCTCGTGGGCGAGAGCGGCACCGGCAAAACGACGCTGGTGAAAAATATCCTCGGTCTGGTCAAGACCCACACGGGCGAGATCATCCACTACACCAAGCGCCCGCAGATGATCTTTCAGGACCCCTACTCCTCGCTCAACCCCGCCTACACCGTCGGCTGGAGCTTAGAGGAGCCGCTGCGCATCTACGGCAAGTACGACGCCGCTGAGCGGCGCCGCCGCGTCGCGGAGATCGCCGAAAAGGTCGGACTTCCCGCCGAGTGCCTGACGCGCAGGCCGAACGAGCTTTCCGGCGGGCAGCGCCAGCGTGTTTCCATCGGGATAGCGCTCATCCAAAAGCCGCGGCTCATCATTGCCGATGAACCGGTCAGCGCGCTCGACGTGACCATCCAGCGGCAGATTCTGGAGCTGATGCGCACGGTGCGCGACGAGCTGGGCATCTCATTCCTCTTCATTTCACACGACCTCAACGTGGTCTATCAGCTCTGCGACCGTGTGATGGTGATGAAGGACGGGCGCATCGTGGAGGAAAACACGGTGCAGGAGCTTTTTGACCACCCGCGCGAGGCCTACACGCGCGAGCTGCTCTCTGCCGCCGACTGATGCCATGAAAGCCTTGTTTTCCCATTACAAAAAACTGCATCTCTGGCTGCTTGCGAACCTCGCGCTTCTATCGGCCTTTCTGCTTGCGCGGCGCAGCCGAGGCGCTATGAACGCCCTGACGGAGGGCTTCACAAACCCGCTGCGCCGCATGCTTGGCAGGCTGTGCGAGTGCGTCCCCTTCTCCGTCTCGGAGGGGCTGTACGTCCTCGCGGCGATGGGCTTTCTCGCCTTCCTCGTGCTGGGCGTGCGCGCCGTAGTGCGAAGCCGGCACAGAAGCGGCACAGTCTACGCGCTCGTGCTTGGGCTTGGGAACGCGGTTTTGACCGTCTATGTGCTCTTTTGCCTGCTCTGGGGCGCGAATTACTACGCTGACAGCTTCACCGACAAAAGCGGCATCGATGTCAGGCCGGTCGCCGTCGACGACCTCGAGCGCGTGACGCGGCAATTCGCCGCACTGGTGAACGAATACGCCGGAGACATCCCCCGCGCCGCCGACGGCGCCTTTGCCGGCGACCGCGCGGAGATTCTCGCCTACGCGCCGAAGATCTACGAAAATCTGTATGAGGAGTTTCCGTTCCTCGAAATGACCGACGTGCCGCCCAAGACCATGCGCTTTTCCCGCGTGATGAGCGCGATGGGCTTCACCGGCTTCTACTTCCCGTTCACGGGCGAGTGCAATGTAAACGTCGATTTCCCCGCCGCGACGCTGCCCACCACCGTCGCGCATGAGCTTTCTCACCGCCGCGGCATCGCGAGCGAGCAGGAGTGCAATTTTCTCGCCGTGCTCGCCTGCCTGCGCTGCGGCGACGCCGCCTACCGCTACGCGGGCGCGCTGTCGGGCTACATCTACCTTGCCAACGCGCTCTATTCCGCCGACGCGGAGCGCTGGCGCGCCGTGCGCGAAACGCTTGACGAGCGCGTGGTCGCCGACCTGCGCGCTTCCGGCGCCTACTGGGCACAGTTTGAGGGACTGGCGGACACGGTCTCCAACGCCGTCTACGACGGCTTTCTCAAGAGCTACGGCACCATCGGCGTCAAGAGCTACGGCGCCTGCGTCGACCTGCTGGTGGCGTATTTCAAGTAAAGCAGAAGCGGCTTGCATTGCAAGCCGCTTCGCGCGTTTTCGTCTGCCGGCGCGAGTGCGCCGCCGCAAGCGTTTTGCGCGGCAAAACCTTGACGGAGGGCGAATTCACTTCGCCCAAGCATTTCAATTCCCGATCCGGGATTCCAAAAAAGAAGCGGCTTGCATTGCAAGCCGCTTCTTTTTTGGAAGGGGCGGTTAAAATCGATATTTTTGATTTCGTCGTCCGAATACCCGCATCGAGCCGTTTTACAGCACAGGGCCCATTGTCTGGGGAACAATCTTGTTTGACTGGCACACATCGAGATTGGGCAGTTCTTTCAGATAGGACTCTACATTTTGATACTGCACGCCCTTTTCGGCCTGCGCTGTTTCACCCCGATATAGCACATACCGTCCCCGAATCGGGCCGAACCGCCGCTCCGTCTGCTGGCACTTTTCTTCATCGAGCAGATGCCGGTATTGTGCTGGGACCTGTTTGCCACTGTGCTTGATCTCAAAGATCTCACAGCTGTTCTCTTTTTCGTTATAGATCACCATGTCAAACTCGCCGGCAGCAAATTGCAGCTTGAATACACGATGGTCTCTGTCAGCTGCCTTCAGGGTTTCCAGCAGCACAATATCCTCCATCATCCGTCCACGGACTTCTTCCAGAATCCGCTCTGTGACCTGCGCCTTTTCCAGCTCACTGTGCGCCGCGAAGGTCTCGTCTTTCATCAGCGCGTGGACAAGGGCCTGTGCCTGGCAATACCGCATCCCCGGCTGGGTGAACAGGATATGCTCCACGGGCTTGGCGTCTGGATCTGCCGTTTCAATGGGGCAGTCCACGATCAGCTCCAGCGCGGCCAAATATTCCTTGATCTCGTTGACATGGGCCTGTGTGATGCCGATAGACTGCTCCTCCCGGTTCCGAATGTCCAGCAGTTCCATCAGCCGGCGGGTGACGGCCTCAGTGTCAATGGTATCCAGCACATCTGTGCGTTTTTGGGGATTGCGTTCTTTCCGCAGATTCGCGGCGGTGAGCCGCAGGTCATGGGAGGTGAAGTCCTCTGTCAGCACCGAAATCAGGAAACGGTGGTTCATGTCCTCGATGATCCGGTTGATGGCACTGGTCAATTCCCCGGCCTCGTATAAGGAGTACAAATGGCGAAAATGCCCGCCGGCCTCATAGCAGGCCAGGGAGTGCTGGATGTTCCGGCAGATCGCCGTGTCGATATAGCGCCGTGTAGACTCGTCATCCCGGAAGGAGGCGTCCTGGGCGTTGGCGTCCGCGTCGTCAAATGCTGTTTCACCGGCCCGCAGCGTCCCGCCATAGCGGATATACTCGTCGATGCTGTTGATCCCCAGCAGCCGGCTGTATTCCCGGTAGGGGATAAAGGTCGTGTGGATGGGCTTGGCCCGGTCGTACAGCTCCTGATCCATGGCCAGCCAGAAGCCCAGAGAGTCGGTACCGGACAGGACAATCTTCATCCCCATGGCGGCAAAGACATCGGAGAAGATGGCGGCGGAATCGATGAAGTCGCGCATCAGCGTAACCTCATCAATGAATACGTACTGGAATCCCGCGTCAAACAGCTTTTTCAGATCCCGGTTCATCATCGCCATATTGTCTGTCCTGCGGGCTTTGAGATAGGCGGCCCGCGAAAGAGCCTCGCTGGTCATCCGTCCGATGGCCTGCCGGAGCATGGTGGTTTTTCCCGTCCGGCGCAGGCCGAAGACCAGGCAGACCCGGTCGCGCCCAGAGCCGTACAGGTAATCCTCCAGCTGTGCAAAGCAGTCCCGCCGCTGCCAGCTCTCTACCCCTTGGAACATGGCGGCCAGCCCTCTGCCGGTAATGACACTGGTTTCAAAGTCCAGCTTCGGCTGGCTCTGTTTCGGCATCTCAGCCTGCAGCTTTTTTAACTCCGCCTGCAGGGATCTCCGCTCCTCAATTTGCTTTTGGAGCGGTTCCAGCTCTCCATCCCGCAGATACCGGCTGCGTTTTTTCCCGGCCTCTGTCCACTGGTGGTAATAGCGGGCCTTGCCATTGATGTTTTTCTTTGAGATATATCCAATGGGCAGCCCATTGATCTGCCGCTCTAACGCTTGGATGGCGTCCAGCCTCTTTTTTTCGTCCATGCCGCGCCCCCTTTCTCTGTTGATTATTATACCCCATTATAACCTCTTTATCAAGGGGTTATAATGGGGTTATTTCGACCTGTCCGCACTGGCTGGTCCTATCCATCTGGAAGAATGTTGCGGAAGCAGGCGCTCTGAAGTTCCAGCACATCCTCCAAGGGGATGCTCGTCCCATCCGTGAGGACCAGTGCCTGTGCCGCCTCGTCCAGCTTTTTCAGCCGTCCCGTGGCCGTGATATACCGCCCGCCCTCTTTCTTCCCGTCGGGCTGGAACCAGGTCACCGTGATTTCCGGCTGCTCCGAGATCTGCTCCAGCAGCACGGCCTGCCGCCGGTCCAGTTCCGCCCTGGTGTCCTCGTCCAGCTCGATCTTCCGATCCGTCAACCGGGTGGTCTCCGCCAGGGCGGCGGCGTGGCCGGACAGGGCCGCGAAAGGGGAGAACTGTGCCGCCCGGTCATGGAGGGACATCCGGGGGTGCCGCTTAGAGGTGGGATGGGGGAGATTTATGATGTTGTCGTATGGTCCGCTCATGCCTGATGCCCTCCGATGGTCTGGTTCCGCTCCTTGGTAGTGGCGCCCTCCTCCAGGTTCATCCCCTTGAGAATGGCGTTCTTGCCGTACTTCATTTTGATGCCAAGCATGGCCTCCTGAATCTTCCGTTCCCGGGCGTGGTCAGCCTCGTCCTCCGCCTGCTGCCGTTCTTTGGCGGCGTAGTCGGTGAAGAGATCCAGCTGCTCTGCCTCCCCGCCCTTGGGGACGGTGGCCTCGTCCAGCAGCTTGTTGGCGCTGATGCTCAGCCGCCGCACCAGCAGGTTCGGGTCCACGACCCGGTCATAGAGGGTGGTGACGGCTTTCAGCAGGTCATTGGCGGAGGAGGTATAGGGGAAGTTCTCCGTACCAATGGCGTGCTTGGGGATATTCCGGCCGTAGCGGTCGGTGGTGACGGGGCCGTGATACCGGGCAGCGCGGCCGGGGTCGTCCAGGTTCTCCCGGTCGTAGCCCACAGTGAGCACCAGCTGGTTGGTCACCAGCCTCTTGTCCACCAGATCCAGGGCCAGGACATCCGCCATCTCCCGCACCACCAGCCGGGCCTTTTCAAAGGTATAGGGGCACTGGAGCACTTGGGCGGAGACGATGCTCTTGTGCTCCGGCTTGTAGGCTTTCGCGTCCGCGATGGTACAGGGTTCCCAACCCCAGGCGTGGTCGATGAGCAGCTCCGCGTTGACACCAAAGAGCTTATAAAGCAGTTCCTCATTGTGGTAGTCCGTAGGCTTGCCAATGGAGCACCGTGCGATATCCCCCATGGTGTAGAGGCCGTGGGCCTCCAGCTTGGCGGCATAGCCCTTGCCCACCCGCCAGAAGTCGGTGAGAGGCCGGTGGGTCCACAGGAGCCGCCGGTAGGTCATCTCGTTGAGCTTGGCGATCCGCACCCCGTCCTTGTCCGCGTGGACGTGCTTGGCCACGATGTCCATTGCAATCTTGGCCAGGTACAGGTTAGTGCCCATCCCCGCCGCGGCGGTGATGCCGGTGGTCTTCAGGATATCCAGGATGATGGTCCGGGTCAGCTCCCGCGCTGTCATCTTGTAGGTATCCAGGTAGTTGGTGACATCCATGAATACCTCATCGATGGAATAGGGATAGATGTCCTCCGGCGCCACATACTTGAGGTACACGCTGTAGACGCGAGTACTCCAGTCAATGTAGTGGGCCATCCGGGGCGGGGCTACGATATAGTCGAGAGACAGAGACGGATTTTGCCGCACCTCCGGGTCGTGGGAGGAAGCGCCGGTGAGCTGCCGGCCAGGTGCGCTCCGCTGTCGCTGGGCATTGACCTCCTTGACCCGTTGGACCACCTCAAACAGCCTGGCCCGGCCGGAAATGCCGTAAGCCTTCAGGGAAGGGGTGACCGCCAGGCAGATGGTCTTTTCGGTGCGACTCAGATCCGCTACCACAAGGTTGGTGGTCATGGGGTCCAGCCCACGCTCGATGCACTCCACACTCGCGTAAAACGATTTCAGGTCACAGCAAATGCAGGTCCGCTCCTTCATGCTCCGGTCACCCCTTTCCTAAACAGAGCAGATATGATATTTCAGTTTGTATTCAGTCGTTGTCCCGCTCTTTTTCTTCCAATTTGATCCCATACTGAGCCAACAGCTTCCGCGCTTCGGCTTCCCCCTCTGGTGTGATGAGGGCAGGGTAGGTTCGCCCGGCAGCGTTGATCAGCCCCTCCTCTGACAGTTTATCCAGCAGGCTGTGTTCATAGCCCTTCCAGCACCGGCGGACAAGTGGATACTTTTCCAGGTCCCTTTTCTTGACCGCCCGCAGCCCTGGCACATCCCGCTCCTCCCAGGAGGTGAGATACATCAGCATGAGGGTCAGCTCCCGAATGGCTTTCTTTTGCTTTTCCGACATTCCGGCCGTCCTCCAATCTTTTTTCTTTGGTACCATCATATCACAGGACGAGCCGTCCGTCTATTCCGCAATTCCTTCCGGTTTTACAAGCAGGAGCGGCCCGAAGGCCGCTCCGCCGCATGGGGCGCCTACTCCAGTTGAGAGATCTGTTCCCACTGGAGGATGTATTTTTCATCAATGATCCGGTTGTCATGGTAGTGGCCGAAAAACCAGTAGGCAAATTTGCATCGCTGGCTGATTGTTTCAAGGAAGTCCGTCAGTTCATCCGTTCCATAGGAAGGGTTGACTTTTCTCACTACACTGCTGGGAGCGCAATGGGTCAGGATACAGTCCACCGTCCAGTTGACCCGGTCCAGGTTTGCCAGGGCCTCTTGGTATTCCTCCGGGCTGGGCATCTCCTCAGCCCACCAGCTCACACCCTTGACCCGGAACATGGCCCGCATCCGGCGCATCAGCCAATACTGGCGCTCGAAATCCGGAGCGGCGGGATCGAGGATGCCATCCTGAATATCGTGGGAGGCCGCGCCGCCCATGGTAAACCAGGTGAGGCCGCCGAAGTGGAAGACCTGTCCCCGCATAAGGTGCAGGACATGATCCCGCGCCGCATGGACCCGCCCGCCGTTCCACTCCTTTTCCGGAAGAGCGTCCAACAGGCCAAAATTCTCATGGTTCCCGTCCACGAACAGGGTGGTAAAGGGCTTTTCCTCCAGCCAGTCCAGCCAGTGCTGGTCTTTCTGGCCTCCGTCCCACAAGCCTCCGAAATCGCCTGTGATGATGACATAGTCCTCTCGGCTCATCTCTTTCTGCTGGGGGAAGTATTTGCTTCCAAAGCGTTGGAAGCCGCCGTGAGTATCTCCTGTGATATAAATCGCCATTCTGTCACACCTCATGTCTACAGGGTCATTTGCTGCTGCCCTGGCAGCGGGGAACGGATCTCCGCATCGGTTGCCGTGCGGATTCCGGGGCCGTTTCTGGTTTCTGCCGTCACCAGCCGGCCCTTCTGAACAAGCTGTTCCATCAGTTTCCCAACGAATTGATTTGCAAGATTGTGTTTGCCGTCCTTATCGCAGAGCCTGCGCACAGAGAACCTTTGAGCAACATTCAAAGCGACCGGGCCCGCGACATACAGGTTCTTGCGTTTTGTCCGGCACTGTTCCAGGATCGTCTGCGTAATCTCCTCGCGCTTGCTTTCCAACTGGCCCAGATATTCTTCATCGGTGAGTTCCCAGTACCGCTCATAGCAGTCAACGCCATAGCACTGGAAGGTTTCCGCCTCTTTCATCAATGCTTGGAGCGCGGGGATTTCGTTCACCTCTATGATACCACTAAAATTCATCGGGTGCAGGTATAGATCCTGCTGGCCTTTCGTGACGGTATCAGATGTACTGTCTCCGTCGGGATGCAGATCCCAGCCCGCACTCTGGAACAGGCGGCGAGTTTCCTCTCGAAACTCAGTCGCGTCACTCTCGTCCGGCCAGCTGGAATCGAACTGATAGCGGCTGTGAATCCGGAAATATGTTTTTCTGTATTCCATAATACCTCCGCCTCCTCATTTTTGCTGGGTGATCTCCGTCCCGTCCTTGAACCGGACAAGGAGGTTCTCCTTGTCCAGCACCTTGATATTGCTGATGAGCTGGCGCACGGTCAGCTCATCGAAGGCACTGATCACGCCGGTTGCGCCATCCACCTCCTTGCTGAGCTCCTCCAGCCGATGTTCGAATACCGGGGCAGTCTGCTGGGTACGCTCCAGCTCCGCTTTCTTCGCCATCAGGCTGGTTTTGGCCATGTTTACCTGCTGGAGCTCCTCATCATAGTCGGTGCAGTCCGGCCCGGCGCCCACAATCAGCTGGAAGATCTCCAGCTGGCGTTCCTGCAGGCCGCGTATCCGCGCCTCCACCGCCGGCAGAGTCAGTTCCTGTTCCTCCCAGGCGAGGGCGGCGGCAATGCTGGCTTTCAGTTCGTCCTTGGCCAGCTGTGTTTGAAACAGCTCGTTCATGGCCCCGATCACCGCGGCGTGAAGATCCTGCTCGTCCCAGGTGGGCGATTTCTTGCAGAGCTTTTTTCCATGCTCCAGCCGGTTCTGGCACCGCCACACCACCCGCTTGGCGCCTTTCTGTGTCCAGATCACCCGCCGATAGGGGCTGCCGCATTCTCCGCAGACCAGCAGTTCACTGAGAACATATTTGCCGCAGTATTTACCCAGCTCCGTCTTGGTTTTTGACGATGTCTTTCGGATGCTGGAGCGCCGGGCAATTTCCTCCTGCACCTTCTGAAAGGTTTCCCTGTCAATGATGGCCGGATGGCAGTCGTGTACATAATATTTCGGCAGCTCACCGTTGTTGACCCGCTTTTCTTTGCTGAACAGGTCCGCGATGTAGGTCTTTTGAAGCAGGGCGTCTCCAATATATTTCTCGTTGCAGAGCATCTTCTGGATGACGCTGTCATGCCAGATTTCTTTGCCGGTAGCGGTTTTGATCCCGTCCGCCATCAGGTCGGTGACGATCTGGCGGACGCTATGGCCCAGCAGATACCGGGAAAAAATCCGGCGCACCACCGCAGCCTGCTCCGGATCGATTTCCGGCCGGCCGTCCGCTCCCCTCCGGTAGCCGAGGAAGCCTTTGTAGTTGTAGTAGACCTTCCCGTCCTGGAAGTTCTTGCGGTGGCCCCACTTCACATTCCCGCTGAGGGATTCGCTCTCCGCCTGGGCCTGGCTCATCATAAAGGTGAGAATCATCTCATTGTCCATATAGAGCGTGTTCACATTTTCCTTTTCAAAGTACACGCCTACACCGTATTGTTTCAGGCGGCGCACATAGTTCAGCCCGTCCAGTGTGTTGCGGCAGAACCGGGACACCGACTTGGTGATGACCAGATCGATCTTCCCCTTTTGGCAGTCCCGTACCATCTTCAGGAAGTCCTTGCGCTTCCGGGCCGAGGTGCCGGTGATCCCCTCATCCGCATACAGGCGCACCATGGTCCAGTCCGGATTGGAGTTGATCTTGTCGGTATAGTATTCGATCTGCGCCTCATAGCTGGATAGCTGCTCCTCCTTGTCGGTGGACACCCGGCAGTAGGGGGCCACCCGCAGATGTTTTTTGCGGATATCACGCTCCGCCAGCTGGGGATCACAGGGGATTATAGTTACCTTTTTGGGCGCTGCCGCCTGTACAGCCGCGTTCATACCGCCAGCTCCTCTCTATGTTGAATCTTCAATACGGGCATCGGTGCCAGCTCTATGCCGCCTTGTCCCATACGGATATGGCTGGCGGCCGCTTCGCAAAATGCCCATAGGGTTTCTTCATCCTCCGGGTTCTCGCGCACCTGCCGGACGAGATCCCTCAGCCGCTGGCAGGGGCCGGGGTCCGGCATTTCATTGTAACGCTCGGTAGCCGCGCCGAGGATAGGCGGTGATGCTCCCGGTCATCCGCCGCAGGAGCTGTTCCGTCTGGGACATGGCCTGCTCCTGCCGCTCCCGCTGCTCCACCAGCGCGTTGATGATGGTGCGCTGTTCCGCGGGGCTCAAGTGGACAATCATGTCCTCCGGCTCTGCCTGTTCCCCCAGACGGAGGTACCGGGCGTAGGTTCCGTGGTCTCCGTGGAACGCCTTGGTGATGGCGGAGGAGATGAGGAACATCCGGTCCAGATCCGCGCCGCTTTCACCCAGCGTCTTGCCGGTAATAAAACTCTTGGTGACCGGCCGGTCGCTTTCATACCACTTCAGATACACATCCAGATAGGCGCCCTCACTGCTGCCGTAGTCGGTAGTACAGAAGATATCCGCGCCTTTGGGGATCTCCCGGCCGTTCTCCCATTCCCGATCCATGAGGAAATATTCGTCCGGCAGGCAGCCCATGCCCTCCAGACGGTGCTTCAGTTCCTCAAAGACCTCTTGTGCGGTACGCTGGCCGGCATACTGCGTCTGCCGGGGATCTCCCGGCAGCGGCTCCCGGCGGGATAGCTCAATTGTTTTCATTTTCATGACCTCCTTCGGTTTTGTAGGCTCATTTCATATCGTTGTGTGGCCAATCAAGGCCGAAAAGTCGGCGATATGACAAAATTCGGTTGACAAGGTTCAGCTTGTATTTTATGATAATCGCATCAAACAGAAAGGATGTGCCCTGAATGGCCGCTCGCAGCACTGAAGAACGTATCGCGCTAATCGACGCGAAGATTTCCAAAAAACAGGATGAGATCAAGGCTCTGGAAGCCCAGAAGCAGAAGCTCCTCCACCCGGTTACCATGAGATCTGTCATGGAGAAAGCGAAAGCCGCTGGCCTATCCGCGGAGGAGATCGCGGAGAAACTGGGGCTTGAAATGTGATGTCATATCCTGTGGAGATAGCCGGCGTATATCATGCGCCGGCCATCTCTTTTTTCATGTGGGGATAGCGGTTGCTGTCGGCCTGCCGGCCGGGGTCAGTCTTACCGCCCGCCCGCTGTGCCGAACAGCGCCTCCTTGTAGGCCGGGGCATGGACTTCCAGTAAATACCGCTCATTGCCGCATTTGAACAGGCACACGCCCCGCTGGGGGAAGCGGATGAGGTTGTACTCCGCCTCCTCCAACTGGAGCAGGTCCATATAAAAACGCTTGTCAATGGAGCCACAGTTGAAGATGAACTGGTGGGGCGGAATAGCGAACAGGGGCTTGGTCAGTTCCCGGATGCCCTCCCGGTCAAAGTCCTCCAGATTCTGAGAGGCCATGATGAGATTAGATTCCTTTTTGCGGACGCGCTTCAAGGTGTTGCGGATATACTCGATGATGGTGGTCCCCACCGACACATTGTCCGACAACCACACATACAACTCATCCAGCGTCGCCGTAGTATTGCCAATGGTCAGCAGGCGGTCGGACATATAGGAGAGGATGTTGAAGAGCATGGCCCCCCGCACATTCTTGCTGGCCTGCAAGAGTCCCTTTACGCCGAAAACAATAAAGCGGGAGGAGGTCACATTGGTGTGTCCATTGAAGAACTGTGCTTCGGCGCCCTGGCACATGGAGTGGAGGCCCAGCAGGATCTCCTGCAGCAGTTCCTTTGTGTACAGCTGGTGCTGGGTTTCATCGTACTCCCGGTACTCCTGTTCAATGAGTTCATAGAGGTCAGAGAGGATGGGATAGTCCTGGGGCTTGAGACCGGCGAAGTTGGTATTGTCGCAGATACCCCACCTGGCGTACAGCTTGCCCACCATGATCTCAATGGCGTCGATGTGCCGGTCTGAAAAATCCTTGTAGGCCCGGAAAAAGTCCTTGAGGAAGGAGATGTGCTGGCTCAGACGGGTGGACTTACGGAATGCCTCCGGCGCGTCCCTGTCCTCCGGGCCGCTGCCATCATCCCAGCACTTGGGCTCCAGCGGGTTGATGCGGTACACGCCGCCCATCAGATCCATGAAACAGCCGCCCACGGTTTCGCACATATCCCGCTGTTCATGCTCCACATCCAGAGAGATCACGGACTTGCCCGCCTCGAGGAAGTTGAGCAGGAGCAGTTTGAGCAGATAGCTCTTGCCCTGACCGGAGTTGCCGAGGATCAGAATATTGGCGGAGGTCTTATCGTCATCCCGCTTGTCGAAGTCCACGAGGATATTGGCCCCGTACTTGTCCTTGCCGATGTAGAATCCGTGTGGGTCGGTCTTGCCACTGTAGTTGAAGGGGTACAGATTGGCCACGCTGGATGCGGGTAGGACCCGTTCAAACTGGGCGCCGAAGGTGTTGCGGCCGGCTGGCATGACAGAAACAAACCCCTCCTGCTGGCGGAGCATGAGCCGGTCAACATTGAGCTTGGAGCGGACCAGTTCAGTCAGCACATCGGTCTGAAGCAGCTTGAGTGCGTCATAGTCCGGGGCGGTCAATTCCAGGAACACCGCGCAGTGGAGCAGAGGCTCGCGATTGCGGTGCATGGAGGAGACCAGAGTGACCACATCCTGCAGGTTGGCCTCGGCGGTGACTGTCTGCTGGAGATCCTCGGTGCTGGAACGGGACATCCGGTGCTTGTTGGCAGCGTTGTGGATGATCCGGCGTTCCTCGCTGGGAGTGACCTGCCGGGTGTAGATGCGAATAGTGACACCGTCCATCTCGCCCAGATGCCGCAGGATGGCCTGCTCATCGGTAGAGGTGGGGTACTCCCGCAAGGCCCACACACAGCGGCAGGTGTTGCCGCACAGGTAGTGGTCCACCTTGAAGTCAATGACCGAAGGGGCGACCATATCAAGAAAATCCTTGATATATGGTTCCTCCGCCGCAGGCCGGGGTATATTCTTTTTTCTGTTTTTCGGCAATGAAAAAACCTCCTGTCCAGGCCGGCAGGAGATCTTTTATTGCGCTGTTTTTTCCTGATATGGCCCGGAAGTTCTCCTGACGGCCATATCAAATTAAGTTGCGGGTCACAGATCAGTCATTCAAAATGATCCAGCGTTCCCCATCGTAATCTTCATACTTTTCTGTGGTAGCGTTCTGCTCGAAGTACACTCCCAGCATGCGCTTGAGATCCTCGCCGCTGGCGAGGCTTACCTTAAATCCCTGATCTTCAAGGCTTTTTTGGATGCGGGAGAGATGGGTGTGCAGTTCCATCCCTGTTTCCTCCCGCAGCCGGACCAGCATGAAAAACTCACGGGCAGTCGCCATCTGGATCTGCAGGCGGTCCAGGGATTTTGCGTCCGCCTCCAACAGCCGACTGATGACCGGCAGGTCCTCCTCAGCGGCCCGCTGGCGGTAGTAGCGCTTGTTGTCCTCAAAGCTCTCTTTGGAGTTGAGGGCCAGCATCTCGATCTCAGCCTGTCCTTTGAGGACGGTCATGAGAGCATAGATGCGGTTGCTCACAGCCTCCGGGGGCTGGACCGAGAGGTTGGTGGGTTTGATGGCAAAGAAGGTCAGCCGCCCGTGGCCGGTCTTCAGGCCGCTGTCGGTGATCTCGTCGATCCCGATGAGCTGCCGTGTGGTCTGCTTGGCTTTTGCCTCTTTTTTTCTGCTCATTCTTTATCACTCCTGTTCTTTGTTGAGCCGCACAGTCCCCAGGCATAGGTCTGCTGGCCCAGGAGAAAATATCGAATCGCATAGCGCAGGAAGTCCAAAATGCTGGTATCTTCCAGCCGAATGGAGAGAAATGCATAGGCCGCGGTGACCACCACCGGGGGCAGGAGGCCCAGTTGGGCCATGGCGAATACGGAGATCAGGGCGCCCACGCCGACAATGGCGATGTCCCGCAGCTCCCACAGCCATAAAACCGCTTTTGATTTCAGGTTGTCCGGATAGATATACACTTACGTTCACCTCACATTGTCATGCTCATTCCAAATCCCTGTTCATCCTGTTCAGGATCGGGTTCCTGACTTTGCGCTTCGTCTCGCTCCTGCGTTTCGCTCTGGTTTTGTTCCAGCTCCCAGGAGCGGAGCTCCTGAGCCACCACCCCCACAACAAAGGCCCGTTTGGACATACCTTTGTGTGCCTCGAGATACTGCTCAACACGTTGGAAAAGCGTCTCGGGCATGGTGATTGCCAGCGTCCGTTCTTTCTTGTTTTCCTGTATGGCCGCATCCTGGAGCGGCTCCTCACCCTGTTCCCACTGGCCCAACGCCTGATTCAGAAGGCTCTGGACAAATGCCTTTTGGGTGAGCGGTGAATGGGCATCCAAATACGACTTCAACTGCTGGAACATCTCCTCTGAAATCTGAACGGCCAAAGTACGCTGTTCCTGCCTCGGTGTGGCAGGCTGGTCCAGATAGGCGGTGAGTACCTTGGTGAGATACTCGCCATTGGTCATCTCCGGATCTTTGTTTTCCATCAGCCGCTTATGAAGTGACTCTGGAATCAAACCACAGAGATTTTTCATGGGTTCCATGTTAATAGCTCCTTTCACTTATTCTGTTGAGTCAGTAAACGCCAATGCGATCCCCCGCAGGACAAAGTCCACGCAGGGGATCGCCACAGAGTTGCCCAGCGCCTTGTACCGGGCGGAGTCGGAGGCGCCTGGCAGGTCGGTCCAGTGATCCGGGAACCCCTGGAGCCTCTCGCATTCCAGCGGGGTCAGCCGGCGGATGAATTGCCCGGTTCGGACTGGGTGAATAGAGTTGAGGGAACTTCCGGTGGCGCCCTGTTGAAGCGCACCGTGCAAATCGCCGTTCTCCCGGCCATTCCTGCAGTCTAACTCAGCCACATCCATTACCAGGTCTGTCGCGTCCTTATGCTGGCGGGCGCTCTGGGTGCTGGCTACTGCATCCTTTCGGAACACATCCACCCGCTGTCTGCTGAACATAGCGTGAGCAGGTTCTTGGGTTGGAGCACTTTCCTGCGCGATCAACGGAACATTGTTGCCGCCGGTTCCGTATCGGGCGGACATGGTGGGCGCTACGGCATGGGGGCCGGTGTAGCGGGCGTCGATGCCATGGTTTTCGAACAATACCGGCTGATTATTGCCGCTCAGCCCTGCCGCCGCGGTTATGGTTGGGCAGACGCCCACGCCGAGCTCCGCGCCGCCCTGCTGGGTGGCGAGCACCAGTGGCTGGTAGCCATGTTCCTGCGCCCGGAGTGTCCCAGCAACATCTTCACTACAGGCCATCATATTTCCGCCCTGGTCGTTAAGACAAATGACAGGCTGATGGCTTCCCATCTGCGCCCGCAGGGTAGCCGTCTTATTTTCTGTCAAATCCATCCGCTCTCCCCCCTGGTCATTAAGGCATAGAATGGATGGCATACAGTTTCCGCTGGCGGTCCCTTTTAATGTGGGCGCAATTTCCTCGCTATAGCCAATACTTCCTGCGGAAGCTCCGGCTCCAGCAGAAAAACCGGCCGTAAAAATGGCGGGATACCCCTGTCCAGGCATACCACCGCCTTCGCTCAGCGAGGTGTGCCGCTCCTCAGAGAGAAAGCAGTCACCGTTGCCTTTGGCCGTGATCCCGGCCACAAAGGTCTGCTGTTTCATCCCAGGCTGGGCGGTCAGCGCTGCGGCGACATCGCGCAGATCCCGCACCTCATCCCGCTGATTGGCGGCAAAGGCGGTGATCACACCGTTCCGTCCGGTGGACATCCCGCAGTTTACGCCGAGGGTGGCCGCCTTTTCTCCCACCAGGTCTCCGTTGTATCCGTCGAATCCAATGGAGGCTGTCCCGCCTGGAGGATCAGCGCCTCCCTGAGCTGGGGCGGAAGTTCTTTGCCTCTGGCTTCTGCCCGGCGTAGAATCCCTAAGCAGGCGGTCCTGCTCAAATAGTATTTGGATGGCACTTCGTCCTGCAAAATCCGCGACAAGGAAGATTCTCTTTCTTCGCTGGGCGACACCCCAGAATTGAGCATCCAAGACTCTCCAAGCCAGGCTGAATTGATCTCCCAGAATGATTGCCCCAGCAGATTCCCAGCGCCCGGAGTCAGGTCGAGGCACTGAACAGGAGCTGTCTTTAATTCGGACGATCTCCTCGAGGACGATGCGGAAGTCTTCGCCTTCGGCCGAGCTGAACGCTCCTGGGACATTTTCCCAGCACATATATCGAGGTCGAATAGCGTGAGCTGTTCTGCCGCGCGGCTCATCTGCATCCCTCATTTCTTTTACAACACGGATCTGCTCCATAAACAGGCCGGAACGCTCCCCGGCAAGACCTGCTCTGGCCCCCGCCACGCTGAGATCCTGACAGGGTGAGCCCCCTGTGATAATGTCCACCGGGGGGAGTTCGGCGCCGTTTAACTTCGTGATGTCCCCGACATGGAGCATGGAGGGGAACCTCTTTCTTGTCACTTCGATGGGGAAGGCTTCGATCTCGCTGGCCCACACCGGCTCGATGCCGTTGCGGACCGCCGCGAGGGGGAACCCTCCGATTCCATCGAACAGGCTGCCCAGCGTGGGCATTATGCCATACCCATGCTCTGCCCTGGAGCTTCGCTTTGCTCCATCTCAGCGGGCAGAGCCTCCTGCTTGATTTCCAGCTCCCCAATCTGTCGGATGGGGATGCCGAGCCGTTGGGCCTCCTCAATCTCACGGGCCATGCCGGAACTGATCCGGTCGCCGCAGCACCACAGTTCGTCGCAGACTTCCAGCACTCGATGCCCCAGCCGAAGCCCAGTTTCCCGTTCCGCGGGATCGCTGTCATCCAGCATCTGCGGGTAGAGCAGGTGGACGGCGATGGGAGTATGACCCTGGCGGATCGCATAGCGGTGGTTGTGGTATCAAGGCTAATCCCGTCCAGGATTACAAAAGCCTCTCCAATCTCAGCGGGACTGGCAGGCAGTCGCAGATGGACGCGCTCATGTTCGTTGCCTCGGCTTAGTGTCAACAAAATCATTCTATATCCCTCCCATGGTGAGGCCTGTTTGGTGTATGGCTTCAGCTTCCATTAGGTCTTGCAAAGGCGTTTCTCCGTGATAGGACACATAGCCATAATCGTTGAACCAACCGCCTTCCTCCCGAATACGTTGCTCCCCATAGCCTTTGTAGTCATAGAACCCATCCAGGTTGTCATCATACTCGAAGCGGCCAAACTCTTGGATCATGTACTTCCCGTATTCCTCCGGGGTATGGACGCCTGGAATGAAGCTGAACAGATCCAGGTTTTTGGCCAACTGACAGATCTGTGCGGCGTTCTTTGGATCTGCAAACACGATTACAGCCTCCAGCTTGTTCTGCCCTTTCTCATCCAGTTTCGCAATGGCGCTGCTCATGGCGTTGAGGGCGGTCAGGTTGTCTTGTTTCTCGTCCAGGAGTTCATCGACCTCCTTTTGCAGAAAAAACGCATCTATTGTATATTGTGCTGTGCCTGCATCCCGCACACCTGCCCGCAGCAGGGTGCGCCGAATCTGCTGCTCCGACGCGGGGAGCCAAAGCAGTTCCGGTTTTTGGCCTTCTGCCGGCATGATCTTCAATCCAAGGTTGCTGTTATCATAGAGATATTCCGGAAACTGCCGTCCGTTGTAGAGCTGCTCCAGCCTCATGCCGTTATCATAGACAACGCCATAGGGGGTGACGGTCCCGGCCCCGCGGTCAATGAGCAGGAGCGCCGTTTCAACCCCGTCCAGATTCTCCAGCTCCTCCATACTGGCACTGCCACCATTCAGATTCATATAGTGTTCTTGCCCGATTTCCTTAAGGTCAGAAAAATCTGTGATGACCGTGGCCCGCTGGCAGCAAAAGGTCAGATTGATGAAATCTTTTATTTGTGTGATTCCCAACTTGTGGGCCATCCCCTGGAACTGGGCGGCCTCACCGTCATCAAAACTGTCCAACCGCTTGGCCAAGTAGTCCAGCTCGTCCAAGGTAACGGATTTGCCGGTCAGCTCATTCAGGACAGTATAAAAACTGTCCAGCTCATCCACTTGGCAGTCCTGACGGAGCGTGTCGCCGATTCCCAATGGCTCCAGCAGTTCTATCGTGTGGTCGTATTCCTCCCTGGGAATGGGGAATGGAATCGTAATCTGCCCATATTCCGGGTGCTGGGCGCTGCTCAGCACCGCTTGGATTACATAGCCCATTCTGACGCCTCCTTACCCGCATCCATGACTGCCTTTCCGTGCCGGGCGATCAGGGTTGCGTAAATGATATTGAGAAAATCCATGTCACTCACCAGGTTTCGGTGCGCCAGATCTTCCACCTCCATGGGCGGCTTCAGGTCGTACAGCCGTCTGGCGGAATAAAAGACGGGGTAATCTTGTGCCGTGAACCCGTGGAGCGCAATGCGGTTGAAATCAATAAAATCGTGTGAAAGAGCGGAGAGCGCCGGCTGCCAGAGCCGCTCCTTTGAGGCGAGGAGGTAGAGCGCCGCCAGATAGCCAGGAGGCGCGCCATCCCACGCCCTGTCCGCAAAGCGGCTTTTCAGCTGGACGAATACTGTGCGCAGGATTACCTGATCCGGCCCATCCCAATGCTCCACGGCCTGAATTCTCTTGCGCAGGCCGGCATGAGGGATGTGTCCGAAACATTCCAGGATCAAATCACGATACCCAATTGCGCCGGACTTCAACCGCTCCGCGATATAGGGGCAGATGGGGACCTGACAGGACCGGCGGCGGTAGTGCAGGCAGTACCGGCAAGCCACATCCACCGGCTTGTAGCGGAAGCGGCTGAGGATCATCGTCCCACCGCCGCGCCTCTGAAAGCCGGGGACGCTCATCATCATGCGCTCCAGTCCGGCCCGTGGGGTATCTTGGGCGAAATATTTTGTCATGGTACACTCCTTTTTTGAGCACAAAAAAGCGGGGGCCGCTTATGCTGCACAATGTGCAGACGCGGCCCCCGCTCTCTTTGATGTCACATATCCATTTGTGGTTCCTGCTCCTGTCCCTGTTCCAGTCGGTCCGTCAGGTCTGGGACGGTGTATTCGATCTTTGTCCTTGCGGTCTGAAGAGCTTTCAGCTGGACATCTTCTAACTCCGGACCTTCATCCAACAGATAGTCTGTGCCCCGATAGAGTTCGGTTAACTCCTCCGGTGAGAAGAGCTGGGCCTTGGAGATCAGCCCGGAACGGACGGCGAAGTCCTGCTTTGCGCTTTGGAAATCTCCCATATAATTATGGCCATAGAGGAGGGCTGTCCTGTCGTAATTCCAGATCCATGTGTTGAACTGATAGCCCCATTCCTTCGGCAGTTCTATGCCGGCCAGCACCGCTCCACCAAAATCCGCAAGCAGATGGAACTCATCTTTTAAGCTGCTGGCGCGAAGCAGGGGGGCGTTCTGAACTGCTTCTACATACTCATATACCTCATCCGCCATCTCTGCCACCCTGTGATACAATTCACTGGCCTTCTGGTTTTGACTCCCGGCCGGCAAAAGGAAGGCATCATGCCCTGGAGAAACAAAGAGGACAGGCCGGCCATGGAGAAAAACCTCCAGCCGCTTGTCCTCCACATTGGATGATTCAATTCCGCCTTCTCTCAGGCGCCGGGACAGTTCTTCAAAAAACTTGTTTTCCATAGAATCTCCTTTTCCACATTTTATTGCCATCGTGTAAAAGAAAAACCAAGACCCTGTGATCAGGATCTTGGCTGAGGAAATGTGGCGTTTGATATGTGGGTTCGACTCTCCGCTGAATGGAGGGCCGCCGGTCAAATATCGGAAAAATTGGGCCCGTAGATTTACGAATCTACGGGCCCTGGAAGCCTTGAAAACACTGAGGTTGTTCCCTCAATATCTTTTTTAGCCTCCTCTTTTGGAGCAGGGTACGGGAATCGAACCCGCCTTCTCGGCTTGGGAAGCCGATGCACTACCGATGTACTAACCCTGCAAAGTGAGGCTATTATAGCAGACTTCCCCGCGCAATGCAAGGCGAAATTTGCCTGCCGGCACAGTTTTCCGTATATGCCCCCGGCGGGCGGCATAGGATGGGGCAAAGGACATAAAAAGGAGTGCATCCCATGAAACGAACGGTATTTTCTCTGCTGGCAGCCTTCGCCCTGTGCGTCAGCGCCGCGGCGGTGGGGCCGGCGGTGAGCTGTCCGAGCGCGCTGTTGATGGAAAAGCAGACCGGCACGGTGCTCTTCGCGCAGGATGAACACACGCCGCGCGAGCCGGCGAGCGTGACGAAGATCATGACGCTGCTGCTGGTGATGGAGGCCATCGACTCCGGCGCGCTCTCCTACGACGACGTGGTGACGGGCTCGGCGCACGCGGCTGGCATGGGCGGCAGCCAGATCTGGCTCAAGGAGAACGAACAGATGACGGTGCGCGACCTGCTCAAGGCTGTGTGCATCGTCTCGGGCAACGACGCGGCGGTGGCGCTCGCCGAGCATCTTGCCGGCAGCGAGGACGCCTTCGTGGAGCGCATGAACGCGCGGGCGCAGGAGCTCGGCATGAACGACACGCACTTTGTCAACTGCACGGGCCTGCCCGCCGAGAGGCATCTCACAAGCGCCTATGACATCGCGCTCATGTCGCGCGAGCTGATCCTCAGGCACCCCGACATCCGGCAATTCACGACCGTCTGGATGGATTCGCTGCGCGGCGGAGAGTCCATGCTCGTAAATACAAACAAGCTCATCCGCTTCTACGACGGCGCGACCGGCCTCAAGACCGGCTCGACCGGCTCGGCGGGCTATTGCCTGAGCGCGACGGCGGAGAAAAACGGCATGGAGCTCATCGCGGTCGTGCTCAAGGGCAAGACGAGCGACGAGCGCTTCTCCGACGCCAAGAGCCTGCTCAACTACGGCTTTTCGACCTGGTCGCTCGTGACCGTCACGCCCGACGAGGTGCTGCCGCCCGTACCGGTGACGCTCGGCGTGCGCGGCACGGTGCAACCGGTGCTCACGAGCGAGAACACCCTGCTGGTGGAAAAGACGCTGGCAAACGGCCTGACGAAGGAAGTCGCGCTGGCAGAAAGCGTCGCCGCGCCGGTATACGCGGGCGACACGCTCGGGCAGCTCACGGTGCGCGACGCGGCGGGGAACACGGTCGCCGAGCTGCCCATCCTCGCGGGCGAGGACGTGGGCCATGTGACCTTCGTGCAGATGCTGGGACGCTGTCTTGCGCGTGGCTTCTGCATGGGACCGCAGAGCTGAACCCCACCGAAAGCGGCAGAATTCGCGGAATGACCAAAAAAAGACACAAAAATTTTACATTTTCTCTTGACAAAACGCTGTGAGGGTGTATACTGTCCTTGTTTTTAATAAGTCTTGATAGAGGCGCGGCCAACATCAGTAGCTCTGCATGACCGGCAGGAACCGGAGAGCGAAAGGGGCGGCCGCCGAGGGGACACACGGATTCCTGTGCGTGCGTTCACCGGGCCGGGGGATAACATCCGTCGGACTGTCGCCGAAAGGCGGAGAGCTGTCATGATCGGAATACGACCGAAAGCGTATTTGCAAAGGGTGTTGTGTTTAAGTCATGATGGAAGCATCATGGCTTAAATTTTTTGTGCAGACGCACGAAAGGAGAATCCCTCATGTTTGTCAACACCTTCTGGTCCCTCGTTCCCCCGATCGTCGCCATCGGCCTTGCCCTGCTGACGAAGGAGACCTACTCCTCCCTCTTCATCGGCATCGTCGTCGGCGCCCTGCTCGCCACGGACTTCAGCCCCATCGGCGCGCTCGACACCATCATCAACGACGGTCTGACCGCCGCCATCGCCGATAACGCCGGCATCTTCCTCTTCCTCGTGATCCTCGGCGTGATGGTCGCGCTCGTCAACGCCACCGGCGGCTCCGCCGCGTTCGGCCGCTGGGC
>CDZY01036372.1_pt1 | contig 28863 bp, 22 predicted proteins | sample 557671 | NCBI WGS metagenome assembly CDZY01 (sample SAMEA3182091, study PRJEB8094) | gut metagenome | biome: human; feature: gut; material: Stool; isolation source: human stools | place: Canada | collected 2013-03-11
GCATCTGCGTTGCCAAAATGCTCGATAATGTGGGGTTGCGGTACCCGCATCGTGCTTCGGGGGCAAAAGCCCCTCGCACTCTGCGACCGCTGCCCCTGCTTCGGTTCGCTGTTTCCGCCACTGGCGGCGCTCACCTTTGCAGCATCCAGTATTATCTGCGCTTTTGGCTTAGCATCTGCCGCACCTCGCTCGCCGTATCGGCACTTAGAATTATGCGGTATTGCCCTAATATTCCAAAATAAAGGCACCGCAGGTGCCAGCCCCCATTATTCATTATTCTTTCTTAATTATTCTCTATTACTCTCGCCTCTCATGTCTTCTCACCGCACGGCGAAGACCTTCTTTATAAAATAAATGCCCTGCGTGCGGGCAGGGCGGAAGGATAGAATATGGGATTCCTCGCAATGATCCTGGGACCGCTGATGCGTATGCTGTATCAGATGATCCCGAACTTCGCCGTCACGATGATTGTTTTCACCGTGATCATCAAACTGCTCATGCTTCCGCTGATGATCAAACAGCAGAAGTCCATGGCCAAGATGTCGGTGTTTACACCGATGATCAATGAAATCCAGCAGAAGTACAAGAACAACCAGGAAAAAATGCAGGAGGAAATGGTCAAGTTCCAGCAGGAGTATGGCTACTCCCCCACTGCAGGCTGCCTGCCGATGCTTGTCAATATGCTGGTCCTGTTCGGCATGGTGGAGGTTGTTTACCGCCCTGTGCAGTACATTCTCGGCATCCCCAAGGAAGCCATCAGCGCCGCCTGCACCGCACTTGGCATTGCCAACAACGGCGCAGCGTCCCAGACCGGCCTGATCGAAGCAATCCACGCCGGCCTTGCCAGTGGTGTGGATACCGGCCTGGCTACCGAGCAGCTCAGCTCCATTGCCAACTTTAACACCAGTTTCCTTGGCATGGATATGTGCACCATCCCCGGCTTCAGCTTCAGCCTGATCATGATCTTCCCCATCATCGCTGCGGTTACCATGTGCATCTCCCAGGTGCTCAGCACCAAGATGTCCGGCCAGCAGGCCCAGATGCAGGGCAGCATGAAGGTCATGATGTGGGGCATGAACATCATGTTCGTCTTCATGTGCTTCCAGATGCCTGTCGGCTTCTCCCTGTACTACGGCACCTCCAACATCTTCATGATGCTGCAGACCGTGCTGACCTACAAGGTGTATAACCCCGAAAAGTTCAAGGCTCAGTACGAAGCCGAAGTTGCCGCCAAGCGCGCCGCCAAGAAAGAGATCAAGACCGTTACCGTCGAAGAAGGCGGCAAAAAGGTCGAAAAGAACGTCAACAAGCGTCAGCTGGACCAGATGCGCCTTGAATACGCCCGCAAGCTGGATGCCGAAAAGTACGCCAATGACCGTACCGTCCCCCTGACGGACGAGCAGCGCGCCGAGATGGAAACCCAGAAGGCCCAGAAAGGCAAAAAGAAGAAGTAAGACCGCCCTATAAAGAAGGAGGTAGTAATCATGCGTGAATATGTTGCAACCGCCAAAACGGTGGAAGAAGCCATTCAGCTGGGCTGCGAAGCGCTCAGCGTTGACCGTGACGACCTGGGTGTGAGCTATGAGATCCTGGAAATGCCGCAGAAAACCGGCTTCCTGGGCCTGAAAGTGACCCCTGCAAAAGTAAAAGTTACCGTGGAAACTGCCGATACCGAGCCGGAAACCACGCCTGCTGCCCCGGTGGCCGCCGCTGAACCCGAACCCGCCCCGGCAGAAGAAGCGGCCGAACAACCCGCGGCAGAGGATGCTGCCCCGGCGGAAGCCGAGACACCGCTGGATATTGCCGCTGACCCCCGCCTGCAGGCTGCGTTGGATTACCTGACCCCCATCTTCCACCTGATGGGCGTGGAGGAGTTCACCTTTACCGCAGGCAAAAAGGGAGAAGCTACCATTCTGCATGTTGAGGGTGCCCACCTGGGCGCACTCATTGGCCGCCGCGGCGAAACGATGGAGAGCCTTTCCTATCTGGCAAGCCTGGTGGTCAACCGGATGGAAGGCCCTTACGTCAAGCTGGGCATCGATGTGGGCGGCTACCGCAATAAGCGCGAAGACGACCTGACGGCCTTGGCTGTGCGCATTGCCAACCGTGTGATCCGCACCGGCTGCTATTACGAGATGGAGCCGATGAACCCCTACGAGCGCCACATCATCCATACCGCTGTGGCCGAGATCGAGGGCGTACGCAGCGAGAGCAAGGGCGAAGGCCCCGACCGCCGCGTGGTGATTTATTCCACCGACCCCAACGCCAGCAACCTGCCGGATCGTGATGCACCGCGCGGCCGCCGCAGCGGCCCCAACCGCGGCAATCGCAATGGCCGCAGCTTTAACGGCAACCGCGGCCCCCGCAACGATAACCGCCGCGGCGGTGGTTACCGCGGCAACAGCAGCCGTCCCCCGCGTGATAACCGCGGTGGCAGCCGCAATGGCGGCCGCGGCTATGGCCGCCCGTCCAGCGTGCCGGAGCGCGAATTTGCCAGCGCCCCGCGTGATCCCAACGCCCGCCCGCAGGCCCCGGCCCGCACCGCGCGCATCCATGATGGGGATGATTTTGACATGTTCGGCAAGATCGAACTGTAAGATCCAGCGCAAAATCAGCATTTGAAAAAGAGCAGCGTTTTTGCCATGCGGCAGAAGAAACGCTGCTCTTTTTGTACAGATAAAAACGCTGGAGAGATTGCAGGAAACGATCGGACAAAAGCTGTCCACCCCCCACAGTGCGCCATTTCTCGCTTTGTTCCGTGTTGCGGGCAGGCAAAAGGACGCTCTGGCAGGTAATGGTGTGCTGGAACAACGCCATGAACCGGGTGAACACAATGCTGACCACGATTTGCAGCAGGTCAATCAGCCGCCCGGCCCCTTGATCACGAACTGTGCCGCAACCGGAATGTGGTATACGATCAAGGTCAGGTTGGCAAAATCCCGTCTGGTCCCCTGGCTGACGGTGCATGGTACCGATACAATGGCCAATGCCCCCAGCCTGTCAATGCCCAGCGCCAACAGGACCATCCTGACAGATAGATCCCGAAGAGGGCAGCATGCTGCGCTTTCATTCTAAGGCAACACCGCACAATTCCCGCCTTGCGGCTTAAGCACCGCTCCGGCAGCTGCGGCACGGCATCTGCCGCACCTCGCTTGCCGTATCGGCACTTAGAATTATGTGGTATTGCCCTAAAACTCTCCTTGCTTTATGCGCTTGTAAAACAGTAACATCGTATTTTTGTGGAACAGGTATAATGTTGGTCATTCCGTTTGTTCCGCATCGTTATAAGTACGCTGCTTTCCGATAAAGTTTTTATTATAATACTGACCCACGCCGGGAACAATGTACGCCCCCGGCGGCTGCCAAAGCCCCGTGCTGTGCGCGGGGGCTTTTTCTTGTGCCAGCCGCCGCCTTGTGCTACAATACTGGTATATTTTGCAGCGGCATTGCCCGCTGCCCGTGGAACATTGAAGGAGGAAACCCCATGCCTGCCATTACTGTGCGCGGCGTAACGCTGCTGCCCCCGCGGGATACTGCCCCGACCAACTTTAAGATCCTGGTACCCGTTATGGCCAACGACCTTTCCAACGCTGCCGCCGCTGGGGCGGCTGGGGACGTGGTAGAGCTGCGTTTGGATGCCCTTTCGATATTGGATGCTCCTAACGTGCAAAACGTGCTGTACGCCGCCCGTGCCGCCATTGGGCAGGGTGTTCCTCTACTGGCCACCATCCGAACCAAAAAAGAGGGCGGTCTGGCCGATCTCACCGATGCCGCATACGGCGAACTCGGCACTGCTATCTGCCACAGTGGCCTGGCGGATCTGCTGGATGTCGAAGCCAGCACGGCTCCGGCGGTCATTGCTGCCATCCAGCAGCAGGCGCGGGAAAGCGGCGTAAAAACCGTGTTCAGCAGCCATAACTTTGCCGAGACTCCGCCCATCGAAACGATGGTCAACACCCTGACTGATATGGTCCGCCGCGGGGCAGATATCGCCAAGCTGGCCGTAATGCCCCACACCCCGGCGGATACCGCCCGCCTGCTGGAAGCCACCGCCCAGGCGGCTGCAGCCACTGGGAACGATACCCCGCTCATCACCATGTCCATGGGCCAGCAGGGGATGGTCAGCCGCATCTGCGGCGCAGCGTTTGGCAGCTGTGCAGGCTTTGCCACGGCAGGCGTTTCCAGCGCACCGGGCCAGCCCGCCGCCCCCGCCCTGCGCACGGCGCTGGACGCCCTGGGTGCCATGCTGGGTTGAATCGTCCTGAAAAAACAAAGGCAATACCGCATAATTCTAAGTGCCGATACGGCGAGCGAGGTGCGGCAGATGCCAAGCCAAAAGCGCAGATAATACTGGATGTCTTATCGAGCATTTTGGCAACGCAGATGCCGTGCCGCAGCTGCCGGAGCGGTGCTTAAGCCGCAAGGCGGGAATTGTGCGGTGTTGCCCAAAGTCCAAAATGCAACTTCCCGTTGCTTGGCAAACGCAGCCCACTATGCTATCCTACCGATAAAAGATAAAGGAGGCAATGCCATGGAAACCAGGCAAGTTATTTTGCAGCTGCGTACCGCCAAAGGGTTATCGCAGGAAGAACTGGCCGCAAAAGTATATGTGACCCGCCAGGCCGTGTCCCGCTGGGAAACCGGCGAAACCGTGCCCAACACCGAAACTCTGAAACTGCTGTCCCAGCTGTTTGATGTCTCCATCAACACCCTGTTGGGCAGCCCGCGCACCATGGTCTGCCAGTGCTGCGGCATGCCGCTGGATGATTCCACCTTGAGCAAAGGGCCGGATGGTGCCTTTAACGAGGATTATTGTAAGTGGTGCTATGCCGATGGCCAGTTCGCCTATCCCACCAAAGCTTCCCTGCTGGATTATCTGATGGCACATATGCCCAACCCGGATAACGCCCCCGCCGCCGTTTGCCGCGCCCAGTTTGATACTTACCTTTCCCGGCTGAAGCACTGGAAAGAGGAAGAGTAACCGCAATAAAAACAGACACAAAACAAAATCTCAGTTGTGCAGGTAGGATACCGCACGGCTGAGATTTTTGTTTTGCAATTTCCGTTTTGTTTCGGCGGCCCAGCTTTTTGAAAAAGGCTGACCCCCAAAAGCCCCGTGCCGGTGAAAGCTCAACAGACCTGCGCCTGTTCCCTTTCCCCTCACACGGGGCTTTTTATATTTGGTCTGATTAAAGTTTTTCGCCCAGCCTTTTTTCAAAAAAGGCTGGAAAACAACTCCAAAAAGAAAATTACTTCTCCTTCGGTACCAGCACGGTCTTGCCGCCCATGTACGGCTGCAGAACAGCCGGAATGGTCACGGTGCCGTCAGCCTGCAGGTGGTTCTCCAGGAAAGCAATCAGCATGCGCGGCGGGGCAACGCAGGTGTTGTTCAGGGTATGGGCCAGCTGGGTCTTGCCATTCTCATCCTTGTAGCGGATGCGCAGACGGCGTGCCTGGGCATCGCCCAGGTTGGAGCAGCTGCAAACCTCAAAGTACTTCTGCTGACGCGGGCTCCAAGCCTCAATGTCGCAGCTCTTCACCTTAAGGTCAGCCAGGTCGCCGGAGCAGCACTCCAGCTGGCGAACGGGAATCTCCATAGAGCGGAACAGCTCAACAGAGTTGTGCCACAGCTTGTCGTACCAGCTCATGCTGTCCTCCGGCTTGCAGACGACGATCATTTCCTGCTTCTCGAACTGGTGGATGCGGTAAATGCCTCGCTCCTCAATGCCGTGGGCACCCTTCTCCTTGCGGAAGCAGGGGCTGTAGCTGGTCAGGGTCAGGGGCAGCTTGGCGCCGTCCAGGGTCTGGTCAATGAAACGGCCGATCATGGTGTGCTCAGAAGTGCCGATCAGGTACAGGTCCTCACCCTCGATCTTGTACATCATGGCATCCATTTCGGGAAAGGACATAACGCCCTTCACCACATCGCCGTGCATCATGAACGGGGGGATGACATAGGTGAAGCCCTTGTCGATCATAAAATCGCGGGCGTAAGCCAGAACAGCTTCGTGCAGGCGGGCAATGTCGCCCAGCAGATAGTAGAAGCCGTTGCCGGAAACGCGGCCTGCAGCATCCAGGTCAATGCCGTCAAAGCTTTCCATGATGTCAACATGGTACGGGATGGGATAATCCGGCACAACAGGATCGCCAAAGCGCTGTACTTCCACATTGCAGCTGTCGTCCGGGCCGATGGGCACACTGGGGTCGATCATCTGCGGGATGGTGTACATGATGTCGCGGATCTTGTCCTGCAGCTCGGCTTCCTTGGTTTCCAACTCTTTCAGGCGGTCAGCCTGTGCGGTCACCTGCTTCTTGATCTCCTCAGCTTCGGCGGCCTTGCTGGGGTCCTTTTTAGCCTGGCCCATCAGCATGCCAATCTGCTTGGAAAGCTTGTTGCGGTTGGCGCGCAGGGTGTCACCCTCGCCAATGGCGGCGCGGTACTCGGCATCCAGATTGATGACCTCGTCTACCAGCGGCAGCTTGGCATCCTGAAACTTCTTTTTAATGTTCTCCTTGACCTCATCGGGGTGCTCACGCACAAAACGAATATCCAGCATGATTCAAAATCCTTTCCTCTATTTGTAATTTTGCAAATGCCTGAAATCTAAAGTAATAAAATGAAAGAGTTATGCCTCGTCCTCACCGGACGAATCAGCAGCCTCGGCGGCCTGCTCAGGGTCATACTGTCCCAGCAGCCCGGCGAACTGCTGCAGCTGCGCATCAGAATAAAATGCAATGTGCAGCACGCCCTTGCCGCCCTTGTAGTCCACATGCACTTCACTGCCGGTGGTCTCTTTCAGGGCACCCTCCACCTCCACGGCAAGCACCGGGCGGGTAAAGGCATCCTCTTCCTTGGCGGGCTTCGGCGGCTTGGACATTTTGCGGCACAAAGCTTCGGCCTGGCGCACGCTCATGTCCTTAGCAATGATCTGGTCCGCCGCGGCGGACATCTGCTCCGGTGAGCCAAGGCTTAACAGCGCTTTGGCATGGCCCGCACTGATGTCCCCTGTCCGCACCTGATCCCGCACATACTCCGGCAGGTTCAGCAGGCGCATGGCGTTGGTAATGGCGCTGCGGCTTTTGCCCAGCCGCTTGGCGGCTTCTTCCTGCGTTAAACCATAACGCTCGATCAGCTTTTTGCAGCCCTCGGCTACTTCAATGGGGTCCAGGTCCTCGCGCTGCAAGTTTTCAATCAGGGCCAGCGCAGCGGCCTGCTCATCGGTAACTTCTTTGATCAAAACCGGAACTTCATCCAGCCCGGCCATGCGCGCGGCACGCCAGCGGCGCTCACCCGCAATGATCACATAGCCCGGCCCGGTCTTTTTGGCGCGCACCGCAATGGGCTGCAGCAGGCCGTTTTCGCCAATGCTCTCTGCCAGAGCCGCCATGGCGTCTTCGTCAAAGTTCTTGCGCGGCTGGTCGGGGTCCGGCTCAATCTCCCGCACAGGCAGGCGGGTCAGATCCGGGCTAGCATCTTCGGTCATGGGCAGGTCTTCAAACAGGCTGTCCAGCCCTTTGCCAAGGCCGCCCAATTTGCGTTTTGCCATTCACACACTTCCCTTTCCCAAACAGGAAAACCAGGGTCATTCCCGCTCGTTATTTTCCAAAAATTCACGCGCCATGGCCATATAGGCTTCGCTGCCCTTGCCGTTCGGCTCGTAAAAATTGATGGGCATACCAAAACTGGGCGCTTCCGAAAGGCGCACGGTGCGCGGCACAACGGTTTTGTAAACCTTGTTGCCATAGTACTTTTTGACCTGTGCAACCACCTGCATGGTTAAGTTGAACCGGCCGGAGTACATGGTGAACACCACGCCCTCAATGTCCAGGTAATGGTTGTATTTTTTGCGCACGATCTTTAAGGTATTCATCAGCTCCGAAAGCCCCTCCAGCGCATAATACTCGCACTGAATGGGGATCAGCACCGTATCGCAGGCGCAAAGACCGTTGACGGTCAGCAGATCCAGCGAGGGCGGGCAGTCAATGAACACATAATCGTACAACGGAATCAGCGGTGCCAGGATGCTGCGCAGGCGGTTTTCGCGCCGGGGCAGCTCCACCAGCTCCACCACAGCACCGGCCAGCTGCGTGTTGGAAGCAATCAGGTCTGCGTTGAACTTGGTGTGAACGATGGCCTGCCGAATGTCATCATCGTTGATCAGGCAGGTGTAAATGTTGGATTGCTGGCCTTTTTTTGCAACGCCGTAACCCGAGGTGGTATTGCCCTGCGGGTCAAGGTCAACCACGAGAACCTTTTTGCCCAGCGCAGCCACGCAGGAAGAAAGGTTGACGCAGGTGGTCGTTTTGCCAACGCCGCCCTTTTGGTTTGCGATTGCAATTACTTTTGCCATTTTACCCTCCATGTATCGTTTGGAACCGCTAAGAACTTATTTATTATAACACAGCAGCCCCTTTTGTGGAAGTCCTAACCCCCAAAAACACAAAAAATCCCCCCGGAATGTTCCACGTGGAACATTCCGGAGGGAAAAAGCGCAGGAAGAGACAGTGTGCCCCTAAATATATAACAAGAAAACTGCATTGGTAAGGCGTGCAGAATGTTTTATTATGCGCTGCAAACATAGAAATTGTCCTGTAGGGCGGGATGCCCCTCATCCCGCCGCAACCTTGCCTTGCTTGTGCATTATAAATTTTGTAATGTACCTGACGTCAATTTGTAGGGGACGATGAGCCTTTGCTATGGCAACACCGCACAATTCCCGCCTGACGGCTTAAGCACCGCTCCGGCGGCTGCGGCATGGCATCTGCGTTGCCAAAATGCTCGATAAGACATCCAGTATTATCTGCGCTTTTGGCCTAGCAGCTGCCGCACCTCGCTCGCCGTATCGGCACTTAGAATTATGCGGTATTGCCCTATATATTTCACCGCGTCATTCGAAGTACAGCGGCGGGCGTACGATGTGTGGGCCTACGGGTGGAATGTATAGTAAATGTTGATTGCCCATTATAAAATGCACTTGTAGGGAACGGTCTATCCCCGCACTACCGCGCGGAAAAACAACGCATGTGGCATTATTTAAAACGTGCTATAAAATTTATGCCTGTCCGGGACGTCGAGAACGCCGTCCCCTACAAATCAGGGAAAAGTTTGGCACAAAATTTGCAGGCGCGGTAAGCCATAGTACCGGCGGGGTCAAGTGCCCCCACTCTACCTCCAATTCCTCATTCCTAATTCCTAATTTCGCATTCGCCCAAACTCCTAACTCCTAACGAACTCATCCTCTTCCCCAAGGCTGCTTCCTTCCCCGCTCGGCATCTCCGGCTCATGGCACGCCGGCAGCGTGTTGGGCACGGGCAGCGGTGCAGGGGTAGCGGTGGGGATGCGTACCGTGTATTCCAAAAATCCATCCGCCTGCTCACAGCTGGTCACGGCGGGAATGCCCCGCTGGGTCATCAGGTCAACCGCGTGCTGTAAGGTGTTTACAAACAGCCGCACATCCCCCACCATCGGCACCGTGCTGCGGCAGGGGCCGGGGGTGTCTTTGGGGGCGGCCAGCATGGCGTCCACCAGACGGTCGGCTTCCCGCACACTCAGCTTGTCCCGTGCGATCTTTTCCAGCGCGGTGGTGCGGCGGCTTTCCGGCAGGCGCAGTACAGCGCGGGCGTGGCGCTCGGTCAGACCGGCAGCGGTGCAGAGCTGCTGCTGGGCGGTGGTCAGGGTAAGTAAGCGCAGCTTGTTGGCCAGCGCGGGCTGGCTTAACCCCAGGCGGCGTGCAGCTTCGGCCTGGGTGCAGTTCCAAAGCCGGATCACCTCCCGGATGCCCCTTGCCGCATCAAAGGCATCCAGTTGGGCGCGCTGTAAATTTTCCAGCAGCCCCAGCGCAGCGGTTTCGCTGTCGTCAAAGTCCTGAATGATGGCCGGGATGCGTTCCAGCTTCGCCAGGCGGCAGGCCCGCAGCCGCCGCTCCCCTGCCACAAGCTGGTACTTGTGGTAGCCTGTCTTGCGCACGCTGATGGGTTGCAGCAGCCCGTTCTGTAAAATGCTGACAGCCAGCGCCGCAATCTCGGTTTCATCAAAGGCGGTGCGCGCCTGGAACGGCGATGGCTCGATCTGCTCCACCGGCAGTAAAACAATTTTGCCGGGTTTCTGATTGGCGGCCTTTTTATCCGGTTTGGACATATGGCTTCTCCCTCCCCCGCACAGGCAATAAAAAAGCCTGTGCTTGCCTTTTATCAAAAGCATAGCACAGGCCAAACCGGTTAGAAAGAAAATTCGTTCGCCGCAATTCGAGGTAAAACCCGGAGTTTTGTTAAATTAAAGAGGCTTTTTTGCAATTTTTCCGCCGTTGCGGGGGTAAGCTGTCGGCGTTTGCGAAATCTTTTTGCAAACCACAAGCCGCCGCTCGCTGCCGTCCGGCAGGGTGAACGCGCGGGTATCGCCGTAGGCACCGCCCAGCTTTTTCAGGGCGGCAGCGGAACCGCCCAACTCAGCATCCGCATCAGGGCCTTTCATTGCAATGAACACCCCGCCAACCCGCACAAGCGGCAGGCAGTATTCGCACAGCACCGGCAGGGCGGCTACCGCACGGGCGCTGGCAACATCAAACTGTTCGCGCCAGATTTTGCGGGCGGCTTCCTCTGCGCGCTCCTTGGCGAACTCTACCCCCGTCAGGCCAAGTTCCCCGCACAGGTACTTCAAAAAGTCCACCCGCTTGCCGGTGGGCTCCATCAGGGTCAGCTGCAAATCCGGCTTGAAAATTTTTGCCACCACACCGGGGAACCCTGCCCCGGTGCCAACGTCCACCAGTTTGCCGGTTACTTCCGGCTGGGCGGCAAACAGCAGGCTGTCCGCAAAGTGGCGGTCTTCAATGCCCTCCGGGCTGGTGATGGCCGTCAGGTTCACCTTCTGGTTGTAATCCACCAGAATTTCCGCATAGCGGTCCAGCAGGTCCAGCTGGGCACCGCTCAGCACAATGTTCCACGTGGAACATTTTTGTGCAAGGCGTTCTTTATCGATCATATAAGCTCCTTTATAAAAATAATAAATAATAATGAATAAAGAACAATGTCGGTGCGCCGCCCACTGCGGCGCAAATAAAATAGGTTGGCTGCGATGGAGCGACCATAATTTTTTCCGGAACAGCTGACTTAATTAAAATGTGATGCCGTGGGCATCACACAACAATTATTCATTATTCTCTATTCTTTTTTAATTTAAAATGAGTATCCCGCCCCTTATTCTGCCGCAGTCTTCCCTGCTTTCATCAGGGCAATGCTCAGCTGGGCCAGGTCGCTGGGGCTTACACCAGGAATGCGTCCGGCCTGTGCCAGCGTGCGGGGGCGAATCTTCGCCAGCTTTTCGCGGGCTTCCAGCGTCACGGTTTCCAGCGGGGCGTAATCAAAGTCATCGGGGATCACCACATTTTCGTGGCGCTGTACCTCGTGGATAGCGCGCTGCTCACGGGCAATATAACCGGCATAGCGGATCTCGGTTTCAATGCGCAAGGCCATGGCAGCACTCACATCCTGCCCGCGGCCAATCACCTTGGCCAGCAGCTCATAGTGTACGCCGGGCCGCTTGAGCAGCTCCGCCGCCGTGCCGCCGGATTCACCCAGCGTTTGCAGCACTTCCGGCGGGGCAACGGTGCGCAGCTCCGCCAGCGGTACTTTGGTGGTTTCCAGCCGGTGCAGCTCGGCCTTTTTCACTTCCATGTCGTGGGTGAACGCCGCCCAGCGGGTGTCGTCCACAAGGCCGTATTCCCGGCCAATGGGGGTCAGGCGCTCATCGGCGTTGTCCTGCCGCAGGCTCAGGCGGTACTCGCTGCGGCTGGTCATCATGCGGTAGGGGTCCATCACGCCCTTGGTTACTAGGTCGTCCACCAGCGTGCCAAGATAGGAAGTATGCCGTGCCAGCACCAGCTCACTCTTGCCCAGAGCCTGGCGGGCGGCGTTCAGGCCGGCCAGCAGGCCCTGCGCGGCGGCTTCCTCATAGCCGGAAGTTCCGTTGAACTGCCCTGCCCCGTACATGCCGCCGATCACTTTGCTTTCCAGCGTGGGCAGCATGCTGGTGGGGTCCACACAGTCATACTCGATGGCATAAGCCGGGCGCATGATCTCCAGGTTCTCAAACCCCTTGATGGTGCGGTACATGGCATTCTGCACGGCTTCCGGCAGGGAGGAACTCATCCCCTGCAGGTACATCTCCTCGGTGTCCTCGCCGCAAGGCTCCACAAACACCGGGTGGCGTTCCTTGCCCTTAAAGCGCACCACCTTATCTTCAATCGAAGGGCAGTACCGCGGGCCGACACCCTGAATGTCCCCGCCGTACAGCGGCGAGCGGCTCAGATTGTCCAGGATGACCTTGTGGGTCTCCGGGTTGGTGTAAGCAATGTAGCAGTCCACCTTGTTGTGCATCGGCTTGTGGGTCATAAAGCTGAACGGCTGCAGCAGTTCGTCCGGGTCGCCGGGCTGGCAGTCCAATTTGCTGAAGTCAATGCTGCGGCGGTGTACGCGGGCCGGGGTGCCGGTCTTGAAGCGGCGCAGCGGCACACCGTGGGCCGTCAGATCCTTGGTCAGCGCGGTGGCCGCATGGGTGCCGTCCGGGCCGCCGTCATAGTGGGCTTCGCCCACAAAAATGCGCCCGCCCAGCGCTGTGCCGGTGGCAATCACCACGCACTTGCAGCTGTAATAGCCACCCAGCGCCGTTACCACCCCGCACACATGGCCGTTCTGCACATCCAGCCGCACGATCTCCGCCTGGTGAATCTCCAGGTTGGGGGTCAGCTCCAGCGCATGCTTCATCCACATGTGGTAGCGCTTGCGGTCGGTCTGCACGCGCAGGCTGTGTACCGCGGGGCCTTTGCCGCGGTTCAGCATCCGGCTCTGCAAAAAGGTGGCGTCCGCCGCAATGCCCATCAGACCGCCCAGCGCATCGATCTCCCGCACCAGATGCCCCTTGGCTGTGCCGCCAATGGACGGGTTGCAGGGCATGTTGCCGATAAAATCCAATGTCAACGTAAAGATCGCCGTCTTGGCGCCAAGCATGGCTGCCGCATGGGCAGCTTCAATTCCGGCGTGTCCGGCACCCACCACGACCACATCATAATTTCCCAAAAAATCCATAATCTCTATGCCTCAAATCAAAACTCTTTGATGGAAGAAATTTTCGTCACTTCATTGTATCACAGCCGCGCCCGGAACACAATAAAAGAGCGCCTGCCCCCGCAGAAAATAGCGGGTAAACAGGCGCTCTTGGAACGCAGAAGAACAGGTGGGTTATTTGCCCACACAGAAGGTAGAAAACACTTCGTCAATGGTAGCTTCGGTGGCGTCCTCACCGGTCAAGCGGGCAAGGGCACGCTGCGCATCGCTGATGCACACCCCGGCAGCATCCAGCCCAAAGCCGTCCTCCTGGCTGTTCAGGGCTTCGGCCAGGGCATCGCGGGCTTCCTTGGCGGCGCTCAGCTGGCGGGCGCTGCACAGCGCGGCAGCGTTGGGGTCCAGGTTGGCGGTGCCCAGCAGTTGGGCGACCGCCTGACACAAAGGCTGCAGGCTGGCGGCGTCCCGCGCGGTCAGCGGAATGATGGCCTTGAAGTAAGGCGCTAACTGCTGCTGCGCGGCAGTGAATGCTTCCCCCTGCCCGGCCAGATCCTGCTTGTTCAGGATGGCCAGCGCAGGGCGGCCCTGGCAGCGGCGTGCAATTTCCAGGTCTTCCTCATTCAGCGGGGCGGCCAGGTCGAACACGGCCAGCACCAGCCCGGCTTCCTCCAGCTTTTTCCAGCTGCGGCGGATGCCCTCGGCTTCCACAGCATCGCCGTGTTCCCCCACATCCCGCACACCGGCGGTGTCAAACAGGTTCAGCCGGATGCCGGTATCCCCCAGCATCACGGCCTGTTCCAGCACATCGCGGGTGGTGCCCGCAATGGGGGTCACAATGGCGCGGTCAAACCCGGCCAGCAGGTTCAGCAGGGTGCTTTTGCCCACATTGGGGCGGCCCAGCAGCACACAGTCCACCCCGCGGCGCAAAACCGCCCCGGCCCCGTACCCGGCAATCAGCTGGTCCAGCGTGTTCTTCTGCTCGCTCAGTGTGGCGATCAGCTCTGCCTGCGATACCTCCGGCACATCCTCCTCCGGGTAGTCGATCCAGGCGGTCAGGTGGGCAGCAAGCGTTTGCAAAGCGGCCTGGATGCCCGCAATGCGCCGTGCCAGCGCGCCGTCCAAAGCGGACTTTGCCAGCGCTGCCCCCTGCCGCCCTTCGGCGGAGATGATCTCCATCACGGCTTCGGCCTGGGTCAGGCTCATGCGGCCGTTTTCCAGTGCGCGGCGGGTAAACTCGCCGGGGCCGGCGGGCGCAGCACCGGCCAGGTACAGCGCTTCCAGCAGGCCCTGGGCCATGGCGTTGCCGCCGTGGACTGAAAGCTCGATCACATCCTCACCAGTGTAGCTGTGCGGCGCGCGGAAAAACAGGGCGATGGTCTCATCCATCTCCTCACCCCGCAGATGGTAATGCCCCAGCATGGCGGTGTAGCCTTTGGCTTCCGCAACCCGCTTTGCCGGGTTGCGCGGGGTGAAGATCTCCCCCACCACCGCATACGCTTCCGGTCCGGATACCCGAACGACCGCAATGCCGCCTGCCCCCGGTGGGGTGGCAAGGGCGCAAATAGTAGAACTCATATCAATACCTCGAACTTATCTGTTGTTGGCTTTATGCCGGCCTTGGCTGCGTCAGCAGCGGTAACTCTCCCGCGGGCCAAGGTAGGATTCCGGCAGGGGGGTGCCGTCCGGCCAAAGCACGATCTTTTCCAGAATGATGGCCGGGCTGACCGCATAAAAGCGCAGTGTGTTGACCCCCGCATGGCACAGGATAACGGCCTCGGTCAGCTTTACATTGGCAAAGCCCTCGGCGTACCACTGTTCGCTGCCAAAGAACGGTCGGTTCTCCTCGTGCACGGTGTTTACAACCGATACCGCTCCGCCATTGACCGAATAACCGATATACTGCTTTGGCTCAAAGGTGACCGGTGTGGTGGCGGACATATGGAACTGTACATGATAGTTTCCGTCTTTTGCCGCAGCAAACGTATATTCCAGATAGGGGCGCTCTTCGCTGTTTTCAAAGTTGGCGGTAGCCGGGAACACTTTCAGCGCGGTGCCCAGGCGGCCATACGGCTTGAGCAGCGCAAAGCCGCCGCCGGGAACATCCCGCTTGGCAGTGTAGTGCTGTGCTTCCATGGCAATGCAACCGTTAGCTTCCACAAAAGTTCCTTTGGGGTAACTGAGCGGCGTATTGTCCACTTCCACAATGATGTTGGCCGCACCGGTCCCCTCCTGGATATGCTCATTCACCACAGCGAACTGTCCAGCCGCTTTGCCGGTGATCTGGCTGCGGTCAAGCGTCAGGGTCACGCGCTGATTTTCGGCCACGGTGCCGCTGGTGCAGCTGAACTGCATCCAGGGGCAGTCGGTCTCAATGTGCCAGCTGATGGGGCACTTGCTGCCGCAGGCAACGTCAAACGCAACCTGGCTGACATCCGGCCGCAAAAAGTCCTGCCATACCTGCGGCTTGCGGCCATTCCACCAAAAGCCGGTGGCGTACTCGGTATCTTCCACGCGGGATACGATCATCCGCGGCCGGTTGGCCGGGGTGATGTACATCCGGATGGGAAGCTTGTTGTCCTCGTCGTTCCAGTACACAAAGCCGATGTGCTCCGATAACCCGAACCCGTAATACTTGCCGCCGTCCACGGTGTGGTATTCGTTCACCAGCGCTTCGTCTGCTTCAATGCAGGCCTGCACTTCATCGGCCAGCCGGTTGGCGGCAACGCGGTTCTGTTTGGCGTACAGATGGTTGCGCCCGGTCAGGATCCACATCTTCATCAAATTGGCCGTGCCGCACGCCGGGAAGTAGATCAGCGAGATAAAAGCGCTCAGGTCCTCCTGCGGGCAGGCGGTTTTCAGCGCATCACATTCGGTAAGGATATGCTCAGAAATTTGCAGCACTTCCTCCGCCTCGCCGTAATGGGTCGGGTGGTAGGTGTTCTCCCCCATCTTCTCGTGCTTTCTGCGGGCCAGCAGGCGGGTGTAGTCGGTGATGATGCCCTCAATGCGGGGCAGGTCCGCCGGTGCAAAAGCCGCGCCAAAGTTGCGGCGCACCCACTGTGCGGTGTACTGGGTGGTAATGGCAGCATCCTGCCCGCCCCAGACGTCAATATCATAAGCCAGGTCCAGGAAGTAGGAAAGCCCGAACTCCTGCGTGCCAATATCACCGATGTTCGTTACCCAGATCTCCCGCACGCCGTATTCGTAAGCGGCGGTCATCTCCTCCCACACTTTGGGCAGGTAGGTGGCACCCACCCATTCAAATGAGTGGGGCCCGCCGTGCATGTCCATGTGGTAGTACATGCCGTACCCGCCGGGGTGGTTGCGCATTTCCGGGCTTGGCAGCGTGCGGGTGGAGCCGTGGTTGTTGTCGCTCAGCATCAGGGTCACGCCGTCCAGTTCCGGATCACCGATTAGGCCGGGCGTTTCCTTGCTGCCGTAAAAGAACTCTTCGGTTTCTGAGAAGAAAACGATCTGCCGCGGCACCTGCCTGACATCCGGGTTAATAATCTCCCGGATCAGCTGGTTCTGGGTTTTCAGCACATTGCGGATCAGTTGAATGTTCTCTTCCAGCGTGGCGTGCTGCATAATGGCAGTGTCATTTTCGCCGCGCATGCCAAGAGTGATGACGTTCTCAAAATCTTTGTTGCGGGTCAGGCCGTCGCGCCAAAAGCGGGTAATGCCTTCTGGGTTGGCAATGTAATCCCAGGCATCGCCGTAAATGGAACCCCTGCCCCGCACCATGCTGTATTCCTGCCCGCTGCGCATACAGGGTTCGTGGTGGGAGGTGCTCATCACCACACCCAGTTCGTCCGCCAGTACGGCGTTTTCCAGCCCAGGGCCGTCCAGGCTGAAATTGGAATTCCACATGGCAGGCCACAGGTAGTTGCCTTTCATGCGCAGCAGCAGCTCAAATACCGGCGCATAGCAGGCGGCGTTCATGCTGCCAAAATGGGTCTTGGCCCAGTTGCCAAAGGCGGGCCATTCATCGTTGATAAAAAAGCCGCGGTACTTGACGGACGGCACCCTGGATACCATGTTCACCCGATCATCCAATACCACAGTGTCCTGGTGCCGCGGCAGGACATGGTTCCAGTTGACCAGCGGGGAAACGCCGATCAGCTCCGAAAGATGGAACAGCCCGTAAATGGTGCCGCGCTTGTCGCTCCCCGCAATCACCAGCGCGGTGCCAATGCCCGCCATGGGGTTCTCAATGACCTGGAAGCTGTAGCATTCCCATTTGCTCCGGATGGCATTCAGAGTAATCTTGCCCTGCGCTTCCAGCGCATCCAGCATGGGGCTGTGCCCGATGGTGCCGTACAGCACGGCACAGCCACTCCCCTGCCCGGAGGTGATTCCGGCGGGCGAAACGCCTGTCACCAGTTCAATATCCTGCTTTACCATTCCGGCAACTCGTTTTACACCGGGCAGGGCCTGTGCTTCCTCATAAAAAGCAAGCCCTTTGCCGATCGTGATCTGCGGCATAGTTGGTTTCCCTCCTGCTTTTATCAAAGGCAATACCGCACAATTCCCGCCTAACGGCTCAAGCACCGCTCCGGCGGCTGCGGCACGGCATCTGCGTTGCCAAAATGCTCGATAATGTCGGGTTGCGGTACCCGCATCATGCTTCGGGGGCAAAAGCCCCTCGCACTCTGCGACCGCTGCCCCTGCTTCGGTTCGCTGTTTCCGCCACTGGCGGCGCTCACCTTTGCAGCATCCAGTATTATCTGCGTTTTTGGCTTAGCATCTGCCGCACCTCGCTCGCCGTATCGGCACTTAGAATTATGCGGTATTGCCCAAAATATAATGATTTTGTAAATCAAAAATGCTATTTTTACTCTGTAGATACCGTGGGGGCGCACATCGTGCGCCTGCCTGCCTAAAAATATAACGGTGCCGTTTTAGGCTGCCACGGGCCAAAGCCCCAAAATAATCATCACCCGTATTATATCATAGTGCGGCACGATATAATAGAACCGCCCACAAAACGGAAAAGAAAAAAGCCCGTGCACAACGCACGGGCAATCTTTCAACAAGAAAAACAAAACTTGTTTAAAACTTAATTTGATTTTTTGCGGCGGTGCAGAACCATACCCAGCAGCTTTTCCACCATGGCAAACACCTCGCGGAAGTTCAGCAGGCAGATGGCAAAGGTCAGCACCGTGACCGGCAGCACCCAGTGCTCCAGCTTGAACAGCATGGCAATCTCCACAAAGATCAGCCCAAGGTTCAGCAGCATCCAGGCGGGGTGAAAGTCGATCTCCAGCAGCCCGTGGGTGGAGTAAGCACGCAACAGGAAAACAATCAGCAGGGAGATGAAACTTGCCATCGTAACGCCCCACGGCCCAAACCAGCGGATGAACAAAAAGTTCAGAACCAGATTAACCACGGCACCTACCAACATGGTGTAGAACGAACTGGTGGACCGCTTGTATACCACATACACGCTGTTCAGGAAGTTGTTCAGGCAGGTGCACATGGAAGCCAGTGTCAGGAACGGCACAAACTGCCAGCCAAGGAAGTAATCCTCGCGGAAAACGTGCATCATGGGCTGGCACAGCCAGATGACGCCCGCCACACAGCAGAACATGACCGCCGCATATACCCGGAACACCTTGCTGAAGAACGCCGAACGCTCGGATTCCTCTGTCACAGCCGAAAGCTGCCATGCCTCATAAAAAATCTGCCCCACAATGGTAATGATCTGCGGCAGATAATACCCGGCTTTCAGCAGGCCCACCCACCAGGTGCTGCTTTTGCCGTCAATGCCGTCACACATGCCCTGTACATAGAACAGGTCCGAAGCGTTGATGATCCAAAAGCTGATGGAAGCCGGGATCATGGGGATGCAATAACGCAGCATGTCCTTCCAAAGGGCTTTGTTGAACTTTTTGAAACTGAAATACTGGTGGCAGTGCCCGGCAATAAAAACAAAGATTGCCGAAAGCGCATCCGAACAGGCCATGGCAAGCAGGTAGCCGTTCGCGCCCAGATCCAGCACATCCAGGAACAGATAATAGAACCCAAGCAGCGTGGCGGAAGTCAAAACGCCATCCACCGCAACCAGACGGTTCAGCATGCGGGAACGGATGAACTGGGTGCAGAGCGTGCGCAGGCAGCTCATCAATACACAGGCGTAAATCAGAACCAGATAATCCGCCGCATTGGGGATCAGCCGCACCAGCGGCCAGCAGACCGCCATTAAGGCAAAGCCCAGCAGGATGGTGGCAAGGCCGTTCATGAATACGCTGGATTTATCCACCTTGCGGTCCAGGCCAAACCGGATCACCGCAAAGCTGACGCCCAGGCTGACCACCGGAATCAGCAGGTTGGCCACCGACTGCATCAGGCTGGTCACACCCATCACATCCGGGCTGGCCAGCGCGTAACTCAGGTATGGCTGAATAATCAGGCTGATGATTTTGGAGCCAAAGTTGGAAATGGCAAACAGGATGGTGTTGTTCACCAGCGTGGAGTAGCGTTTGGAATCTGACAAAGTGCAGATCGCCTCCTCGATATTAAATTTGAATTAAAAAAGAATAAAAAGCAGAATAAAAAGCGGTTTAGAAAAGAATAAAGAAAAAAGAATAATGTTGGTGGATCGCCGCGTGTGGCACGGCTCAAAAATATCAGGTGGGATATGCGCCACATGCTGTGGGTAAAGAGTAGAAGCACTCAATAATTAGAACCTGTTCGATAGAACTCTTCAATCACGGCAGCCAATATATGGGGAATGGAAACCAAATAATGGTACTATCTCCCTTTCAGCAGCGCCTGCCGTGCCTTATAGTCCGGCATCACCCTGGCCACGGCGGCCCAGAAAGCCGGGCTGTGGTTGGGGTGGGCAAAGTGGCAAAACTCGTGTACCACCACATACTCCTGCGCGGGCAGCGGCATCACACACAGCCGCAGGGCAAAACACAGCGTTCCTGTTTTTAGGGAGCAGCTCCCCCACCGGGTGCTCATGTCCCGCACCGCTATGCGGGGCATTTCTCCGCGCGGGCAGGTGGCGGCAAACAGCGGGTAATACTGCGCACATAGTGCCTGCATCTGGTGCAGGGCGATGGCTTTGCTCGGCAGCGGCGGTTCGGCGGCACGGTTTGCCATGTGGACCGCCATCCGGCCCTGCGCCGCGGCAACCCATCCGGCATGCGCCGCCACAAAAGCGTCCACACTGCTCAAGGGTACCCGGCGCGGCGCGCTGACGGCTACACTGCCATCCGTGCGGACCCGTATGTTCAGGTTGCGCACCCGGCGGCGCGTCAATTCATATTCGACCCCGCCCGCAATGCGGCGCTGTGGGTCTGGCTGGTTCATCTGCCCACCTCCCGACTTAGCTGTTAAGGTGTATCTGATACCCCCAAAAACAGCTGCCCCCATTGTACGCTATTTTGTCGCAAAAGGAAAGTGAAAACTTGACCTTGCGTGCAGCGGTGCAGCACGGCTGCTGCACTGCCTGCCAAAATTTTCGAAAAATCGCCTATTGTAGCCATTGGCAGGGTATGCTATAATACCAATAACGACAGTTTTTTGAACTTTACCCACGCAAACTCTGTACATACTGCCGGGGCGTGGTGCCGTATTCCGCGCGGAACGCGCGGTAAAAGTTGGCGTAATCCCCAAACCCGCAGTAGGTGCAGACTTCACTGGGGGCAAGCCCGCCGGCCAAAAGCTGCTTGGCGTTCAGCAGCCGCTTTTGCAGGATATACCGGTGCACCGTGGTGCCCACCTGCGCTTCAAACTTGCGCAGCAAATGGTACTTGCTGATAAAAAAGCGCTCTGCCAGCGCATCCAGCGTCAGGGCTTCGCTGTAGTGCTCGTTGATGTAGCTCAATACCCCGTCCACCACCCGGTCAGACGCCATATCGGCCGAAAGCGCGCTCTGCATGCTGCGGTCCGCCGCGCTCTGATTGATGGCAACCATCAGCTCCACCAGGCTGCAAACGGCCAGCAGGTCGCTGCCATAACTTTCCTGCATGTGCAGGCTGCGCAGCTTGTCCAGCTCACGGCGCATCTCGGCGCTGCGGGGGCCGGGCAGGCGCAGCAGATTGGTATGGCCGGGCACCGTGGTGTCAAAGCAACGGGTCAGGCTGGTGTGCGGGCTGGAAAGGGATTCCAGATACCCGCGGTCCACCCACAGCACAATGCGCTCGTAAGGTTCATCATTGCTGTCAACCCGCGCTTGGTGCAGCTCCAGCGGGCTGATCAGCATCAGATCCCCCGCGCGCATGTGGAAGATGCGGTTTTCGACCGTATAAGATACACTGCCGCGCAAAAGCATGTAGATTTCATAAAAATCGTGGTGGTGCAGCTCCACTTCATCCATGTAGCGGTAGCGGTAAATTTCAAAATCCCGGCGGATCATGGTCTGCCGCCGTGTAAAGGGTTGAAAGCTGTTTTCTGCCATAATCCTGTCATCTCTCTTTCCACTTTCATAGTACCGCAATTTTTGCAATCTTTCAAGCAATTACGCCAATTTAATTTGCAAAAAATAAGGGTTATACTTATCCACGGTTTGAATGAACAACACCGGCCGTGCTGCAAAGCAAGGCCACCGAAGATATCACAAAACAAAATCTGAAGGAGTGTTTCGCCATGAAAATGAACGCTGCATCCATCAAGAACCAGAAGGCTGAATGGGAAGCCCTGGGCGTTAAGCTGCCCGCTTTTGACCATGAAGCTATGACTGCCAAAACCAAGGAGCATCCGGTTTGGGTCCACTTTGGCGCAGGCAACATCTTCCGCGGCTTTATCGCAGCTCTCCAGCAGCGCCTGCTGAACGAAGGCCTGCAGGACCGCGGCATCATTGCAGCTGATACCTTTGACTATGACATCATTGATAAGATCTACACCCCGTTCGACAATCTGACCATGATGGTCACCCTGAACCCGGATGGTTCCACCAGCCGCGAGATCATCGGTTCTGTTGCCGAGGGCCTGCGCGCTGATTCTTCTGACGCTGCCATGATGGCACGCTTCAAGGAGATCTTCACCGATCCCGGCCTGCAGATGATCTCCTTCACCATCACCGAGAAGGGCTATGCCCTGTACCGTCCCGATGGCAGCCTGATGCCCGTTGTGCAGGCTGATATCGACGAAGGTCCGGCACACGCACGCCACGCCATGAGCATGGTCGCTGCCCTGCTGTTCGAGCGTTTCCAGGCTGGTGCCGCCCCGCTGGCCGTTGTCAGCATGGACAACTGCTCCCACAACGGCGAAAAGCTGCAGTCCAGCGTGATGACCGTTGCCAAGGCATGGGCTGAAAAGGGCTATGTCGGCCAGGACTTCATCGCTTACCTGGAAGACGAGAGCAAGATCGCATTCCCCTGGTCCATGATCGACAAGATCACCCCGCGCCCCCACAAGATCGTGGAAGAGCAGCTGGTCAAGGATAACATCGAGGATATGGAGCCCATCGTTACCAGCAAGAACACGTTCATTGCTGCCTTTGTCAACGCAGAGCGCCCGCAGTACCTGGTTGTTGAGGATAAGTTCCCCAATGGCCGTCCCCCGCTGGAAAAGGCCGGCGTCTATATGACCGACCGCGACACCGTCAACAAGACCGAGCGCATGAAGGTCACCACCTGCCTGAACCCGCTGCACACCGCCATGAGCGTTTACGGCTGCATGCTGGGCTACACCCTGATCTGCGACGAGATGAAGGATGCCGATATCGTTGCCCTCATCAAGCGCCTGGGCTATGTTGAAGGCCTGCCCGTTGTGGTCAACCCCGGCATCCTGGAGCCCAAGGCATTCATCGATGAAGTTGTTGAGCAGCGCCTGCCCAACCCGTTCATGCCGGACGCCCCGCAGCGTATCGCTACCGATACTTCCCAGAAGGTCGGCATCCGCTTTGGCGAGACCATCAAGAGCTATGTTGCTGAAGGCCGCGACCTGAACACCCTGGTGTCCATCCCGCTGGCCATTGCTGGCTGGCTGCGTTACCTGCTGGCTGTTGATGACAACGGCAACGCATTTGAAGTTTCTGCAGACCCCCTGAAGGATGACCTGCAGGCTAAGCTGGCTACCATCAAGTTCGGTGATCCCGACAGCTGCACCGACCAGCTGGACAGCATCCTGAGCAATGCTTCCATCTTTGGCTCTGACCTGACCAAGACCGTTCTGGCCGACAAGGTCAAGGCTTACTTCAAGGCTGAGATCGCAGGCCCCGGCGCTGTCCGCAAGACCCTGCACGACGCTGTCAACGCTTAATGAAGGCGTAACCAAAAGGCATTCCGGGGAAACCCCGTATTGACTCGGAATCCAAGATTGCCCCAGATAAACAACAATCAAGGAGGAACACACTTATGCCTATGCAAATGGGTTGGCGCTGGTATGGTGAGGACAACGACCCCATCACCCTCAGCGACATCAAGCAGATTCCCGGCGTTACCAGCATTGTTTGGGCTCTGCACCACAAAATGCCCGGTGAGATTTGGGAAGAGAACGAGATCAAGGAAGTCATGGATCAGATCCACGCTTACGGCTTCAACGGCGACGTTGTTGAATCTGTGAACGTCCATGACGATATCAAGATCGGCCTGCCTACCCGCGACCAGTATATCGAAAACTACAAGCAGTGCATCCGCAACCTGTCCAAGTTTGGCGTTAAGGTTATCTGCTATAACTTCATGCCTATCTTTGACTGGACCCGCACTGACCTGTTCCACCCTATCGGTGATGGCTCCACCGCCCTGTTCTATCAGAAGGATATGATCAAGGACGATTACAAGGCTATGGCCAAGTATATCCTGGACTTCACCGAGAAGTACCACATGACCTTCCCCGGCTGGGAGCCGGAGCGTATGGCTAAGCTGGACGAGCTGTTTAAGGCCTATGCCCCTGTCACCAAGGAGAAGCTGTGGGAGAATCTGAAGTACTTCCTGGAAGCCCTCATGCCCACCTGCCGCGAGTGCGACATCAAGATGGCCATCCATATGGACGATCCCCCATGGGATATCTTCGGCCTGCCCCGCCTGCTGGTGGACGCCGAGAGCATCGACCGCTTCCTGTCCATGGTGGATGATCCGTACAACTGCCTGACTCTGTGCTCCGGCAGCCTGAACGCCAACCCCAACAACAATGTTGCCGAGATCGTCCGCAAGCACTGCGACCGCATCGCTTTCGCTCACATCCGCAACATCCATCACTTTGATAACGGTGACTTCTCTGAGGCTGCCCACCGCGATTGCTGCGGTGAGACCGGCATCATCGAGATCCTGCGCGCTTACCACGACAACGGCTTTGAGGGCTATATCCGCCCCGACCACGGCCGTCAGCTGTGGGAGGAAGGCCCCGGCAACTGCCGCCCCGGCTACGGCAAGTATGACCGTGCCCTCGGCATCCAGTATATGCTCGGCGTCTGGGATCTGCTCGACCGCCTGGATGAAGAGAAGAATAAGTAATTTCTGACCTTTTCAGCTTTTCTGGCCCGCACCCGTATGGGTGCGGGCTTTTTGTTTTGCCGTAAAAATCAGCCGTAATCTGGCGCGCTCCCCGTAGGGGGCGCACATCGTGCGCCTGCCAACCGGAAAAGAGATGGCGGCTCCTTTGGTTACGTTACCCCAATCAAAACCGATATCCAATATCACCAAATATCCGCCCAAATCTTCTCCATCCCGGCCACTTGTTCCCGCTGCATCCAAATGCTATAATTGGCATATAAACCAATACAGAAAGCGTGATTCTAATGCCCAGACGATATGACAGCGCCGACGCCAAGCGCCGCATTTTAACGGCCTGTGTTCGGTTCTTTCTGGAAAAAGGCTATACCCGCACCACTGTTGCCGAAATTGTCAAGGAAGCCGATGTCAGCATCAGTACCTTCCAGAATGTGTTCCGCACCAAGGATGGCGTTCTGGTGGAGCTGGTCAAATTCATGTTCGGCAGTCAGTTTGATATGGCGGGCCAGATCGCAGGCCAAAAGCTGCCGCCCGTCTATGTGTACGCGGTGGAGACCAGCATCCAGCTGGCTTTGACCGAGCTGAACGAGAACCTGCGGGATATCTACCTGGAAGCCTACAGCCACACCGAAGCGTCCGAGTATATCTACCAGCACACCTCCAGCGAACTGTACCGCATTTTCGGCCCCTACCTGCCCAGCTATACCGAAAGCGACTTCTATGAACTGGAGATCGGCTCTGCGGGCATAATGCGGGGCTATATGTCCCGCCCGTGCGATAAATACTTTACGCTGGAAAAAAAGTTGGCCCGCTTCCTTTCCATGAGTTTAAACGCTTACGCGGTGCCCGCCGCAGAGCAAAAGCAGGTGCTGGATTTTATCGCCAAGCTGGATATCCGCGCCATTGCCGTGCAGGTCATGCAGGAGCTGTTCAAAGCGCTTGCCATGCGTTTTTCCTTCCCGCTGCCGGATTCCGTAAAAGCATAATCAGCCAGCACCGCCCCCCGTTTGTCCGCCAACCCGTCATGAACAGGAGAAAAAGATGAAAGCAATTCAATGGATCATTTCCGCTCTGGTTGCCGTGGTCATCATCGCCGCCGCCGTTGGCGGCGGGGTGTATTTTACCCGGCTCAAAAGCATCCACAGCATCCGCAAACTGACCGATTACGAAAACTATAACCTCTACCGCATGGATATTGACTATGCGTATGATCTCGACCGCCTGATCGACCGCGGCATTACCGATAACCAGAGCATGATCAATGCCATCCTGGCCGAAGCCCTGCCCTACCTGCCCATCCATATGAAAGCCCCAAACTTTGGCTGCAGTGCGTTCTGCACCCAGGGCACGGACGGCCACACCCTGATGGGCCGCAACTATGATTTCAAGAACGATACCTCCGCCATGCTGGTCTACTGCACCCCCAAGGACGGTTACGCCTCGGTCGCCTTTGCCGCACTGGATAACATCAACGCCAACACGCCGGACGCGAGCATGGCCAAAAAGCTGGCAACCCTCACCGCGCCGTTCATCTGCCTGGACGGCATGAATGAAAAAGGCGTTTCTATCGCCGTTCTCACGCTGGACAGTGACCCCACCTACCAGCAGACCGGCAAGCCGATGATCGCTACCACCCTTGCCATCCGCCTGGTGCTGGACCGCGCCGCCACCACAGCCGAAGCTGTAGAGCTGCTGAGCAAATATGATATGTTCGCTTCCAGCGGGCGGGATTACCACTTCTATATCACCGATGCTTCCGGTGATGGCCGCGTGCTGGAATACGACTGCAATGACCCCGCCCGCCCCCTGACCGTTACCCCCAGCCGCAGCGTAACCAACTTCTTTGTCATGTACAAGGATAACGTTCTGCCCAACCAGCGCAACGGCGTTTACGGCCATGGCCGGGAGCGCTATGATGCCATCGAGGAAATCCTGGATGCCAATGCAGGCAGTATTGACCGGGAAATTGCCTGGCAGGCCCTGCAGGCGGCCTCTCAGGCCCCCAACCCGAAGGATGTGACCAGCAATACCCAGTGGAGCATCCTGTACGATAACACCGCCCTGACCGCCGAAGCCGTCATCCGCCGCGACTGGAACACCAAAACCAGCTACGACCTGGTAAGCAATGTTGCCGTAACGGATGTAGGCTGATCCCGCCGCTTTTTTTCGCCAAATCCGGCAAAACGCATTGCACTTCTCAACCAGCAGGGCTATAATAAAACCGCGTATGAGAAGAATTCCGGGGTGCTCTACTGCCCCGTTCCAGATGGAGGAAAACAGCAATGCTCAAAGTTTGGATCAGCGGTGCCAACGGCCATCTTGGTCAGGCGCTGTGTACACGGCTTGACCGCGAAAAATACCAGCTGATCGCCACCGATGTGGCGGAAGTGGATGTGACTGTCCCCGCCGAAGTCCGCACCTTTGCGGATGCCAAGCGCCCGGATGTTATCATCAACTGCACCGGCTTTAATGATGAGGACGGCTGCGAGACGGACCCCGACCGCGCTTACCGCGTCAACGCCCTGGCCCCCCGCAACCTGGCCCTTGCCGCCGATGCGCTGGGGGCCAAGATGGTGCAGTTCTCCACCGATGATGTGTTTGCCAAGGCGAGCCACCACCCCTATAATGAGTTCGATGCCCCCGCCCCTGAAAGCCTGTATGGTAAAAGCAAGCTTGCGGGCGAAGAGTTTGTGCGCACGCTGTGCCACCGCTACCTGATCGTGCGCAGCGCCTGGGTGTACGGCATCGGGCGGGATTTTGTTTCCACCGTGCTGAACGCCGCCGCAGACCCCACCTGCCCCTGGCTGGCCGTTCCCACGGATCGCTTTGCCTCCCCTACCTCGGCCGATGACCTGACCGCCGCGGTGGAGCAGTTGATCGACCATGATACCCTGGGCATTTACCATATCGTGTGCCAGGGCCGCTGCAGCCGCTATGACTTCGCCCAAGCCATCCTGAAAGCTGCCCATATGGAAGATAAACTGGAGCTGCACCCCATCCGCGCAGCGGACGCTGGCAGTACCCCTAGCTACACCGTGCTGGATAACCTAATGCTCCGCCTGGACAACCTGCCCCAGCCCCGCCCCTGGAAAGAGGCCCTGAACGAGTACATTAACTCCCTGCAATAAGCGTAACGCCCGGCTGCCTGGCAGCCGGGCACTTTTTTGCGTGCCGCAAAAAGTAAGACCAAATTAGCAATTAGCAATTAGCAATTAGCAATTGGAGCCGAGCTTTTTAGGCTGTCGGTAGGGAACGGCGTCCTCAATGTCCCGGACGAGCCTGAAAATTGCCAACCATATGCCCCGCGCCGTAAAATATTTGTATAGGACGATGTGAAAAAATGATTGTTTATTTGCTCACAACCATGCTGTAGGGCGGGATGCCCTCATCCCGCCGTGGAGAAACCTAAATAATCGGCCACAACTGAAAAAACGCTTCCTGTTTCCACAATTTTTCCCGCACCTGTTGAAAATATCCAACCCTTCCGGTTTGCCCCATGCGCATCCTGCACAAATGCATCCAATCAAATCTGTTTAATCTGCGCAAGGCGGAGAATCTGTAATTTCCCTATTACACAAAATTTCAAAACGTGCTATGATAGCCACAATAAATGGTAGTCGCAGCACGGAAAGACAGCGAGACGAAAGTTTCGCTGTCTTTCTTTTTTGTCTGCGGTCTTGATTTCAGAAAGGAGCACTTTCCTATGCCCAAAACACTGCCGCAAAGAATCGTATTTACCATCGTCATGGCCACCATCATGGTGTATGGCATGATCGTTTATAACGTTGCCTTGAACACCGGCGGCGTTACCAACGCTACCTTTGGCATGGCTCTGCAAGAAATGCCCATTATGGTGCCCGTGGCCTTTGTGCTGGAATTCTTTGTGGTCGAAAAGCTGGCCACCGCTCTGGCGTTCACCTTTATGCGCCCCACGGACCGCCCGCAGTTCATTACCTATGCCATCTCCCTGATGATCGTCTGCATCATGTGCCCAGTTATGAGCCTTGTGGCTACCCTGCTGTTCAAGGAGCCCAGCTTTGGCACATGGGTGCATACCTGGGGCTGCAACTTCCCTATGGCGCTCTGCTGGCAGATGTTCTACTGCGGCCCGCTCAGCCGCTTTATCTTCCGCACTATTTTCCGCAAACAGCTGCAAGCGGAAAACCAGGAACAGCACTAAGGCAATACCGCATAATTCTAAGTGCCGATACGGCGAGCGAGGTGCGGCAGCTGCTAAGCCAAAAGCGCAGATAATACTGGATGCTGCAAAGGTGAGCGCCGCCAGTGGCGGAAACAGCGAACCGAAGCAGGGGCAGCGGTCGCAGAGTGCGAGGGGCTTTTGCCCCCGAAGCACGATGCGGGTACCGCAACCCGACATTATCGAGCATTTTGGCAACGCAGATGC
>CDZY01009376.1_pt1 | contig 26888 bp, 22 predicted proteins | sample 557671 | NCBI WGS metagenome assembly CDZY01 (sample SAMEA3182091, study PRJEB8094) | gut metagenome | biome: human; feature: gut; material: Stool; isolation source: human stools | place: Canada | collected 2013-03-11
CAGTACAACAAGCCCGGCTTCCTGGAGCTGGGTGTCAGCCCGGAGCAGGCTCCCGACACCCCGACTTATGTGACCATCCACTTTGAGAAGGGCGTCCCCACCGCCGTGGACGGCAAGGAAATGGGCGCTGTGGAGCTGGTGGAGTACCTGAACAAGCTGGGCGGCGCCAACGGCATCGGCCTGCTGGACATCGTTGAGAACCGTCTGGTCGGCATGAAGAGCCGCGGCGTGTACGAGACTCCCGGCGGTGCCATCCTGTACAAGGCCATCAACGTGCTGGAGACCATCACCCTGGACAAGGAGAGCTCTCACTTCAAGGCACAGCTGGCCCAGAAGTACGCCGACATCGTCTACAACGGCCAGTGGTTCACCCCGCTGCGTGAGGCTCTGGACGCTTTCGCCGACAGCCTAGAAAAGACCGTGACCGGCGATGTGAAGCTGAAGCTGTACAAGGGCAACATGATCAACGCCGGCGTCACCTCTCCGTACACCCTGTACGACGAGCAGACCGCCTCCTTCGGTGAGGACGAGGACTACAACCAGGCCGATGCCGCCGGCTTCATCAACCTGTTCGGCCTGTCCATCAAGGAGCGCGCAAAGCTGAGCAAGAACTGGCCGGAGGTCAAGTAAGTTTTAACATCTTCCCTTTCGTGTGTTTTCACACTTTCACACGAAAGTTAACCGGCATCGTTGCCGGCGGCACCGCCGCAGGAGCGTTTTCCCCTGCGGCGGCTTTGCCGTTTTTATAAGGAGTTTAATTTTATGGCAGAACAACTCTGGAAGGGCCGCTTTTCCAAGGCGGTGGACTCCCGCGTGAACGACTTCAACTCCTCCATCCGGTTCGACCAGCGCATGATCGCGCAGGATATGCGCGGCAGCGGTGTGCACGCCGCCATGCTGGCCAAGCAGGGCATCATCTCGGAAAAGGACTGTGAGGATATCCTCAACGGTCTGGCCTCCATCGCGGATGATCTGGCCTCCGGCAAGCTGGAGATCGACCCCAACGCCGAGGATGTGCACACCTTTGTAGAGCAGACCCTCACCGCCCGCATCGGCGATGCCGGCAAGCGCCTGCACACCGGCCGCAGCCGCAACGATCAGGTGGCACTGGATATCCGCCTGACCCTGCGGGATTACAGCCACACCCTGCAGGCCTACATCGTGGAGCTCGTCAAGGTCATCTGCAGGAAGGCCAGCGAGAACACCACCGCCGTCATGCCCGGCTACACCCACCTGCAGCGCGCCCAGCCCATCACCTTCGGCCACGCGCTCATGGCTTACGCCTCCATGCTGCTGCGGGACCTGCAGCGTTTTGAGGATGCCACCGCCCGCATGGACGCCCAGTGCCCGCTGGGCTCCGGCGCCCTGGCCGGCACTACCTACCCGCTGGACCGCCAGTTTACCGCCGAGAAGCTGGGTTTTGCAGCCCCCTGCGCCAACAGTCTGGACGGTGTGTCCGACCGTGATTTCTGCATCGAGCTGGCCAACGCCATCTCCATCTGCATGATGCACCTGTCCCGCCTTTCTGAGGAAATTATCCTGTGGTGCAGCTGGGAGTTCAAGTTCATCGAGCTGGATGACGCGTTCACCACCGGTTCGTCCATCATGCCCCAGAAAAAGAACCCCGACGTTACCGAGCTCATCCGCGGCAAGACCGGCCGCGTCTACGGCGACCTGAACACCCTGCTGGTCATGATGAAGGGCATCCCGCTGGCTTACAACAAGGACATGCAGGAAGACAAGGAAGCCATCTTTGACGCCGTGGACACGCTGGAACTGTGCCTGAAAACGGTGACCCCCATGCTGGACACCATGAAAACCATCCCGGCCAACATGCGCCGCGCCGCCGCCAAGGGCTTCATCAACGCCACCGACTGCGCCGACTACCTCACCAAGAAGGGCATGCCCTTCCGGGATGCCTACAAGCTCACCGGCTGCATGGTGTCGGACTGCATTGCCAAGGACAAGACGCTGGAGGAACTGACCCTGGACGAGTTCAAGGGCTACAGCGGCCTGTTCGAGGGCGATATCTACGAAGCCATTGATCTGGTCAAGTGCTGCGAGGGCCGCACCAGCTACGGCGGCCCCAGCGAAGCCAGCGTGAAGAACCAGATCGCACTGGCGGCCGCACAGCTGACCGCCTGGGAGGAAAAGAACGCATGAGCGTAAAAGTATTCATTGACGGCTCCTCCGGCACCACCGGCCTGCGCATCGCCGACCGGCTGGCTGCACGCCCGGAGATCGAGCTGCTGTCCATCTCGGCCGAGGGCCGCAAGGACGTGAACGAGCGGGCAAAGGTCATCAATTCGGCGGACCTTGCCTTCCTCTGCCTGCCGGATGCAGTTTCCAGAGAGGTCATGCCCCTGCTGCGCCCGGACGTGAAGGTGCTGGACACCTCCACCGCCTTCCGCACCGATGCCGCCTGGGACTACGGCTTCCCGGAGCTGAAGGGCCAGAAGGAAAAGATCAAGAATTCCGATCGTGTGGCGGTGCCCGGCTGCTATGCCAGCGGCTTTATCAGCATCGCCCGTCCGCTGGTGGAGCTGGGTCTGGCCCCGAAGGACTATCCCTTCAGCTGCACCGGCATTTCCGGCTATTCCGGCGGCGGCAAGAAGATGATCGCCGAGTATGAGAGCGCCGACCGCCCGGCCCACAGCAAGCTGGATGCACCCAAGAGCTATGGCCTGGGCCTTGCCCACAAGCATCTGCCGGAGATGAAGGAGATCAGCGGGCTGGCTCATACGCCCATGTTCGTGCCGGTGGTGTGCGATTACTACTGCGGCATGCAGGTGCTGGTGCCGCTGGACCTGACCGTGACCGGTACCACCGCCGAAGCCGTGGCCGCCGGTCTGGCAGACTACTATAAGGATGCCGCCACCGTGAAGGTGCACGCCCTGAACGAATCTCTGCCGGAAAACGGCCTGTACTCCAACGCCATGGCCGGCACCGACCGCATGGAGCTGTACCTGACCGTGAACGCCGCAGGCGACCAGATGATGCTGGTGTCCCTGTTCGACAATCTGGGCAAGGGCTCTTCCGGCGCAGCGGTCCAGTGCATGAACCTGATGCTGGGCCTGCCGGAGACCGAAGGACTGGAATAAAACACGCGCCCTCTCAGGCGCTTGGCAAAAAGGCTTCCCCCAAGGGGGAAAGGCAAATTAGGGGGATTTATCTTTATGCAGTATAAAGAAGTTGCGGGCGGCATCTGCGCGCCCAAGGGGTTTGCAGCGGCTGGCGTGCACTGCGGCATCCGTGCAAATCATACCGAAAAATACGATCTGGCACTCATCAAGGCCGATGTGCGCTGTGCCGCTGCCGGTGTGTACACCACCAATAAGGTGTGCGGCGCACCCATCAAGGTGGACCGCGCCCATCTGGCCGACGGCTATGCCCAGGCCATCGTGGTGAACAGCGGCAACGCCAACACCTGCGCCGCCAACGGCGTGGCGCTGGCCGAGGAATGCTGTGAGCTGGTGGGCAAGGCACTGGACATCGACGCCATGGACGTTCTGCCCGCTTCCACCGGTGTCATCGGCCAGCCCATGGTCATCGACCCGTTTGCCCGGGGCATCCCTGCCGCCGCCGCCAAGCTGGCCGCCACCGAGCAGGGCAGCACCGATGCCGCTACCGCCATCATGACCACCGACACCCATAAAAAGGAGTACGCCATCCAGTTTGAGCTGGGCGGCAAGATGTGCACCGTGGGTGCCATCGGCAAGGGCAGCGGCATGATCGCTCCCAACATGGCCACCATGCTGGCCTTCTACACCACCGACGCGGCGGTGTCCCCCGTCCTGCTGGAAAAGGCCCTCAAGACCGTGGTGCCCGGCACCTACAATCAGATGAGCGTGGATCTGGACACCTCCACGAATGATACCCTCATCATCATGGCTTCCGGCCTTGCCGGCAACCCGGAGATCTGCGAGGAAAACGAGGATTACCATGCCTTTGTGGCGGCCCTGACCGCCATTGCAGAGCACATGTGCGCGGAGCACGCCGGTGACGGTGAGGGCGCTACCCACCTCATCACCTGCGAGGTGACCCACGCCCCCGACCTGAAAACCGCCCGTGCGGTGAGCCGCAGTGTGGTGTGCTCCAACCTGTTCAAGGCAGCGGTCTTTGGCCGCGACGCCAACTGGGGCCGCATCCTGTGTGCCATCGGCTACACCCCCGGCGATTTCTCCATCGACAAGGTGTGCGTCTGGCTGTCCAGCGCCGCCGGTGAGGTGTATGTGTGCGAGAATGCTGCCTACCACCCCTACAGCGAGGATGAGGCCGCCAAGGTGCTGGCTGAACACGACGTGCTGGTCAAGGTGGATATGGGCACCGGCGACGCCAGCGCCAAGGCCTGGGGCTGCGACCTGACCTACGATTACGTCAAGATCAACGGCGATTACCGCACCTGATAGGAGCAGACACAGATGAAAAATGAAGAAATGGCCCGGTTGTTTTCCGAGGCCACCCCTTACATCCAGAAATATCACGGAAAGACCATGGTGGTGAAGTACGGCGGCAATGCCATGATCAACGAAGAACTCAAGAACGCCGTCATGAACGATCTGGTCACCCTTACCCTGCTGGGCGTGCGGGTGGTGCTGGTGCACGGCGGCGGCCCGGCCATCAATGAGATGCTCAAGAAGGTGGGCGTGGAGAGCCATTTCGCCAACGGTCTGCGCGTCACGGATGACGCCACCATGGAGATCGTGCAGCAGGTGCTGGCCGGTAAGGTGAATAAGGATCTGGTGGCAAAGCTGCGGGGCCGCGGCGTCGGCCTGTGCGGCATGGACGGCCAGATGCTGCGCTGCACCGAGCTGGACCCCCAGCTGGGCCATGTGGGCGAGATCGTCCATGTGGATGCCACCCTGATCGCCAGCCTGCTGGACGGCGGCTTCATCCCGGTGATCGCAACCGTCGGCATGGATGACCTGGGCCAGGCCTACAACGTCAATGCCGATACCGCAGCGGCTCAGATCGCCATTGCCCTCAAGGCCGAAAAGCTGGTGTCCATGACCGATATTGCGGGCCTGCTGCGGGACAAGGACGACGAGAGCACCCTCATCCCCGAGGTGGAAGTGTCCGAGATCGAGGGCTACAAGTCCGCCGGGATCATCGCAGGCGGCATGATCCCCAAGATCGGCGGCATGGCCGATGCCATCTATCAGGGCGTGCACGAGGCGGTCATCATCGACGGCCGCGTGCCCCATTCCATCCTGCTGGAGCTGTTCTCCAACCGCGGCTCCGGCACCCGCTTCTACCGCCGCAGCCACCGGGAATAAGCATTGCGGAAAACCGGAGATGGACTTATAATAAGAGCATAAAAAGGCTTCCCCCTTGGGGGAAGCCTGACTCCACCCGACAGGAGGTACATCTATGGATTCTGAAAAAGTCATCAAGCGGGACAATGCCTACGTCCTGCACACCTATAACCGCAACCCCGTGGTGCTGGAAAAGGGCCACGGCCTGTATGCCGAGGGCCCCGAGGGCCAGAAGTATCTGGACTTCACCAGCGGCATCGGCGTCAACAGCCTGGGCTACTGTGACCTGGCCTGGGCCGAGGCCGTGTCCGACCAGGCCCACAAGCTGCAGCACACCTCCAACCTGTACTATACTGCCCCCTGCGGCAAGCTGGCCAAAAAGCTGTGCAAGCGCACCGGCATGAGCAAGGTGTTCTTCGGCAACTCCGGTGCCGAGGCCAACGAGGGTGCCATCAAGGCCGCCCGCAAGTACAGCGTGGACCACTACGGCAAGGACCGCACCACGGTCATCACGCTGGTCAACAGCTTCCATGGCCGCACCATCGCCACCCTGACCGCCACCGGTCAGGAGGTGTTCCACAACTATTTCGGCCCCTTCAATGAGGGGTTCCTGTACGCCCCGGCGGGGGATATCGAGGCTTTGCAGGAGCTGGTGGACCGCAACACCTGCGCCGTCATGCTGGAACTCATCCAGGGCGAGGGCGGCGTCATGGCGCTGGACCCCGACTATGTGCAGGCTGTGCGCAAGCTCTGCGATGAAAAAGATCTGGTGCTCATTGTGGACGAGGTGCAGACCGGCGTGGGCCGCACCGGCACCTTCCTGTGCTGCGAGCACTACAACCTCAAGCCGGATATCGTTACCCTGGCCAAGGGCCTGGGCGGCGGTTTGCCCATCGGTGCCGTGCTGCTGAGCGAAAAGGTGGCCGGCGGCATGGGCCCCGGCACCCACGGCTCTACCTTCGGCGGCAACCCGGTGGTGTGCGCCGGTGCCAACGTGGTGGTGGACCGCATGGACACCAGCTTCCTGGCCAATGTCAACGACCGCGCCGTGCAGCTGCGTGCCGGCATCGCCAAGCTGCCCCATGTCAAGAGCATTTCCGGCATCGGCCTGATGGTGGGCATCGAGTTCTACGATGTGACCGCCGCCGATGTGCTGGCCGCCTGCCGCGAAAAGGGCCTGCTGGTGCTTACCGCCAAGACCCGCCTGCGCCTGCTGCCCCCGCTCACCCTCACCGCCCACGATGTGGACATGGCACTGGAGGTCCTGGCCGAGGTGCTGGGTGCAATGGAGCCGACGGCTCCGAAGGAGCAGGCATGAAAAATCTGCTGAAAATGAGCGATCTGACCCCCGGCGAGCTGACCCACATCCTGGATGTGGCCGACCAGCTCAAGGCACAGCAGAAACTGGGCGGCACCGCCCCCCTGCTGGCCGGTAAAACGGTGGCCATGCTGTTCTCCAAGGCGTCCACCCGCACCCGCACCAGCTTTGAGGTGGGTGTGTACCAGCTGGGCGGCCTGGGCAATTACATGAACACGTCCGAGCTGCAGGCCGGCCGGGGCGAGCCCCTCAAGGACACCGCCCGCGTGCTGGGCCGCTACTACGACTGCGTGGTCTGGCGCACCTACCGCCAGCGGGATCTGGAAGAGTTTGCCGCGCTGGCCGGTGTGCCGGTGATCAACGGCCTGACCGACTACGCGCATCCCTGCCAGGTGCTGGCCGACCTGATGACCATCCGGGAGCGCCGGGGCACCCTGGCCGGGCGGAAGCTCTGCTTTGTGGGCGACGGCGGCAGCATGGCCAACAGCCTCATCGTGGGCGGCCTGCTGGCCGGGATGCAGGTCACCTGCGTCTGCCCGGAGGCTTACCGCCCCGCCGCCGACGTACTGATGCTTGCCCACAAGTACGGCAGCGCTTTCCACTTCACCTCCGACCCCGTCGAGGGCGTGCGGGACGCGGATGTGGTGGCCACTGCCGTGTGGAACACTGCCGCCCCCGGCACCGCCGAGAGCGAGCAGCGCCTGCGGGATTTTGTGGGCTTCCAGCTCACCGGCAAGCTGCTGGAAGCCGCCAAGCCCGACGCCATGGTGCTGCACTGCCTGCCCGCCCACCGGGGCGAGGAGATCTCCACCGCCGTGTTCGAGCAGCACGCCGACGAGATCTTCGACGAAGCCGAGAACCGCCTGCATGTGCAGAAAGCCGTGCTGGCCATTCTGCTGGCGGGCAAGTAAGATCTGCAAGGGTGCATCTGCCGCAGAGCAGATGCGCCTTTTTGTTTTTCAAAGATTGCGCAACCTGTCTGAAAAGAGAAGAAAATTCTTGTGCGCTTTGCTGCTTGACGGAAACCGGTAAAATTTGCTATACTATCCACGGTCAATCATGTAAGGTTTGTTACTCTCCGGAGGCTTTCCCTTATCCGTTGCAGATAGGGGTGAACTTTCGGTTTTTTTATTGTTGCGGAAATGGAGGACTCAGGCAGATGAAGGTCATCAAGAACATCAACAACAATATCTCCCTGTGTCTGGACAGCCGCAATAATGAGGTGGTGGCCTTCGGCAAGGGCATCGGATTCACAAAGCCGCCCTACGATGTGCCGCTTTCCAAAATCGACCGCACCTTTTACGATGTGGACGAAGAACAGCTGGCGGTGCTCAAACGCATCCCGGAAGATGTGCTGGAAGCAGCGGCCGAGATCGTGGATCTGGCCAATGAGAAAATGGACAATCAGTTCCGGGAGAACGTGGTGTTCACCCTGGCGGACCACATTGACTTTGCCATCCAGCGCTACCGCAAGAACATCAACATCAAGCTGCCGCTGCTCTACGAGGTGCGGCAGCTCTACCCCGGAGAATCCGAGCTGGGCAGGCAGGCGCTGGACATCCTGAAAAAGCGCCTGAAAGTCTCTCTCCCGCGGGAAGAAGCCGCCGCCATCGCCCTGCATTTCGTCAATTACAAGGCGCAGGCGGATACGGCACCGGATATCGACTACGGTTCCCTTATCGAGCAAGCCACGGCCATCGTGGAGCGGGAACTGAATGTAACGGTGGACCGGGACGGCTTCAACTACTACCGATTTGTCACCCATATGCACTACATGATGAAGCGCACCCTGGATGACACCATGATCGACAGCCAGAACCGGGAACTCTTTGAATCCATGAAAAAAGAGTACCCTGATATCTATTCCTGTGCGGTAAAGGTGGCGGCCCTGATCGACCAGAAGCTGCAAAAGCACCTTTCCGAAGAAGAAATCTTATATCTGATCCTACACATCAATCGTTTGTGTGCTCGTGAGGATTGTGACCGATAAAGGCTGACCGCCTTTTGAGGGCTTTACCCCAGAGTGCCGCAGAAAATGCACCAGACTGCCCGGTGGGCACCGTGTGCGTGTTTTGTGGTGCGCTGGGGCTTTTTATTGGAACAGAGCCGCCCGGGAGCGCGCCCCGGCCGGGTTTGTGATAGAAAATGTGGAACCGTTTGTAAAATCATGGAGGAAACAGACATGGCAGAGAAGATCAATAAATACGAAGCCATTGCGCCGCAGATTCTGGAACTGGTCGGCGGCAAGGACAACATCCGCTCTTTTGCACACTGCATGACCCGGCTGCGCTTCAACGTGAAGGATAAGGGGCTTGTGGATGCCGACAAGATCGGCAAACTGCCCGGCTGCATGGGCACACAGTGGGCCGGTGATCAGCTGCAGGTCATCATCGGTCAGGCAGTGGATAAGGCCTATGATGCGATCTGTGCAGCAGGTGGTCTGCAGAAGGAAGCAGCTGTGGCCGAAGATCTGGACAGCGATAAGAAGAAAAAATTCAGTCTGACCACAGTATGTGAGGCCATCAGCGGTTGCATCGTCCCGCTGATCCCGCTGTTCATGGCATCCGGCCTGATCAAGGTGGTGCTGGTGATGGCAAACCTCATCGGTATCCTGCCCGCAGATTCCTCCACCTACACGGTGCTGGGTTATGCCGCCGATGCTGCGCTGTACTTCATGCCCATCCTCATCGGCTATACTGCCGCCAAAAAGTTCGGTGCAGACCCCAGCCTGGCCATGGGCCTGTGTGCGCTGCTGGTGTACCCCAATCTGATGACTGCTCTGGGCGGCGAGACCCCGGTGACGATCTTCGGCCTGCCGGTGTATAATGCTACCTATACCAATATGATGTTCCCCTCTATCATGGTCGTGTTCGTCATGAGCTATGTGGAGCGCTTCTTCAAAAAGTATGTGCCGGAGATCCTGCGCGTGATGCTGGTGCCGCTGGGTACCTTCCTTGTCATGCTGCCCCTGTCCCTGTGTCTGGTGGCACCGGCTGGCGTCTTCTTGGGCAATGGCATTACCTGGCTGGTGGAGACCATTTACAACAACATCGGCTTCCTGGGTGTCGGTGTGCTGTCCGGCCTGTATCCCCTGCTGATCCTCACCGGTATGCATTCCACTCTGGCTCCTGTCTGCATCTCCTACTTCACCAAGTTCCAGTATGATCCGCTGATCATCCCCGCCTGCTACATCGCAAACTTCGGTCAGGCTGCTGCCGCTGCTGCGGTCACCCTCAAGTCCAAGAACGCTGATGTCAAGGGCATTGCCGGTTCTTCTGCACTGACCGCTTTTCTGGCCGGCGTCACCGAGCCTGCTCTGTTCGGCGTCAACTTCCGTTACCGCAAGCCCCTGATCGCATCCGTGATCGGCGGTTTCGTGGGCGGCTGCTATGCCGGTCTGATGGGCTGCAAGCTGGTTGCCATGAGCGGCTTGGGCGTCTTTGCGCTGGCTGGCTTCTTGAGCAGCGATATCATGAACTTTGTCAACTACGTCATCGCTGTGGTCATCGCCATGGTCGTTACGTTTGCCATCACCTTCGTCACATTCAAGGACGAGGCCTGATTTTTACCGGATAAGAAGGGAATTGGAAGAATATGAGTTTTCCTGCAAATTTTCTGTGGGGCGGCGCTACCGCAGCCAACCAGTTTGAAGGCGGCTGGAACGAGGGCGGCCGCGGTGCCAGTGTGGCTGACCACATGACCAACGGCACCAACACCACGCCCCGCCAGATCACCCGCGAACTGAAAGATGACCTGTATTACCCCAACCACAAGGCCAGTGATTTCTATCACCACTATAAGGAAGATATCGCCCTGATGAAAGAGATGGGCTATAAGGTCTACCGGATGTCCATCAGCTGGAGCCGCATCTTCCCCACCGGCACTGAGCAGCAGCCCAATGAAGAGGGTCTGGCTTTTTATGATGCGGTGTTTGATGAACTGCACGCTGCCGGGATCGAACCGCTTGTCACCATCAGCCACTATGAAAATCCGTTTTATCTGACCGAGCACTTCAATGGCTGGGTGGATCGCCGCCTGATCGATTATTACCTGCATTACTGCGAGACGATTTTCAATCGCTACAAGGGCAAGGTGCATTACTGGCTCACCTTCAACGAGATCAATGCCGGAATGTATCCCTTTGGCATCTACTCCGGGCTGGGCATCCTGAACGAGGGCACCACCAACATGAACGATCAGGTGGATATCCCGCAGCAGCGCTATCAGGCCCTGCATCACCAGTTTGTGGCCAGCGCAAAGGCAGTGCAGCTGGGCCACAGCATCGACCCGGAAAATAAGATCGGCTGCATGGTGGCCATCACTCCTAACTATGCCTACTCTGCCAACCCGGAGGATCAGATCAAGAACCAACATTCCTGGCAGTACTGCAACCACTACTGCGGTGACGTGCAGGTGCGCGGTGCATATCCGGCCTTTGCAAAGCGCATCTGGGCCGAGAACAATGTGGAGATCAAAATGGAGCCCGGCGATGCCGAGACCCTGCGCAATGGCACGGTGGATTTCTTCTCCTTCTCCTACTACATGAGCGGCTGTGTGTCCACAGATGAGAACCTGCTGCGCACCAACGGCAACCTGTTTGGTGGAGTCAAGAATCCGTACCTGAAAGCTAGCGACTGGGGCTGGCAGATCGACCCGGTGGGTCTGCGCTACACTCTGAACGAGCTGTACAACCGCTACCAGATCCCCCTGATGGTGGTGGAGAACGGTCTGGGTGCGTTCGATAAACAGGAAGCAGACGGCTCCATCCATGATCCCTACCGCATCGATTATCTGCGGGCACATATCCAGCAGATGAAAAAGGCAGTAGAAGAGGACGGTGTGGATCTGATGGGTTATACCCCCTGGGGCTGCATCGACCTCGTCAGCGCTTCCACCGGCGAGATGGCAAAGCGCTACGGCTTTATCTATGTAGACGCCGATGACCATGGCAACGGCACCTTCAAACGCTATAAAAAGGACAGCTTTGCATGGTATAAAAAAGTCATCGCCTCCAACGGTGAAGAACTGTAACTCCTAAAAAATGAGGGCTGTTGCAAAAATAGCTCTCTGAAAAATATGCACAAAACCCGGAACCTTTTCAGGGCCAAAACGGCTCAAAAAGGGTTCCGGGTTTTGGTTTTTGCACGATTTCTTTGTGTAAGTTGCTATCGCGTTCTTGTTTTGCAACGGCCCCGTTCTGCTTTGTTTTACACCCGCGCCGCACCCTTTTCCAAAATGCGGTCGAACCGGGCAAAGAAGGTGATGGTAGTAATGGTGGCCGCCAGAATGTCGCTGACCGGCTCCGCCAGAAATACGCCGAACACCGGGGCTGCCACGAGATGTGGCAGAATAAAGATGAGCGGGATCAGCAGGATGATCTTGCGCAGGCAGGCCAGCAGCAGGCTCACCTTGGCCTGCCCCAGTGCCATAAAGCTCTGCTGGCAGGCGATCTGGAAGCCCATGGCAAAAATGCCGGCCATGTAAATGCGCATGGCCCAGGTGGTGTAGGAAATGAGTGCGGAATCGGAGGTGAAGATGCCTGCCACGGCCCCGGGTGCCAGCATCATGGCCAGCCAGAACAGGCAGGTGTATGCGCCGCACAGGGTCAGCTGAAACCGGAAAGCCTCCTTTACGCGGGGCTTTTTGCCGGCCCCGAAGTTGAAGCTCATCACCGGCTGGCCGCCCTGACACACGCCCTGAATGGGCAGTGTGCACAGCTGGGAGGCGCTGGTGATCACGGTCATGGCACCCACAGCCACGTCACCGCCGTAGCGGGCCAGACTGGAGCTGAAGCTGATGGAGAGCAGGCTTTCGGTGGAGAGCATCACAAAGGTGGAGATGCCCAGTGCCAGCACCGGCAGGATGACCTGCTTTTCCGGGCGCAGATAGTCCTTGCGCAGGCGCAGGATCGTCTTTTTGCCGGTGAGGAATTGCAGGATCCACGCCGCGCCCACGGCCTGACTGAGCACGGTGGCAATGGCCGCACCCTGCACGCCCAGCCCGAACCCGAAGATGAGGATGGGGTCCAGAATGATGTTGATCACGGCACCGATCACGGTGGTGAGCATGCTGGTCTTGGCAAAGCCTTGGGTGGTGATGAAGGGATTCATGCCCAGCACCAGCAGCACGAACACCGAGCCGAGAATGTAAAGGCGGCTGTAGCTCAACGCATACGGCAGGGTGGCGTCACTGGCACCGAACAGCCGCAGCAGCGCGGGCGCACCCGCATAAAAGCCGATGGTCAGCACCACTGCAAAGAGCATCAGCACCGTAAAGCTGTTGGAGATGATCTTTTCGGCCTGCTGCCGGTCTCCCTGCCCCAGTGCAATGGCGGTGCGCGGTGCGCCGCCCGCGCCCACCAGCATGGCGAACGCGTTCAGCAGCATGAGGATGGGGGTGAACAGTCCCACGCCGGTGAGCGCGGCTGCGCCGATGCCCTCAATGTGTCCGATGTAAATGCGGTCTACGATGTTGTACAGCAGGTTCACCACCTGCGCCACCACGGCAGGGATCATCAGCTGCAGCATCAGCTTTTTCACGCTGCCGGACCCCATGTCCTGTTTTGCCTGTGCCATGGAACAAAAACTCCTTTTGCTTCAAATTTGAACTATATCCTCTATATTATACTCGAAAACCGTAAAAAAGCCAGCCCTTTTTTGCAAAATCCTCTGTACCTCGCAAAAAATACCCCCAAAAAGGCCCGGCCTGCGCTGCAGACCGGGCCCGGCACCGGGGAGAAAAGTGTTGACGGAAGGAGACTTTTTTGCTATACTATATAAGGTTTATTCTGGACCGGGGCTGCCTCCCAAGGCAGGACAAAGCCCCTACACAGTCCGGAATTTCCGGCAAAAACATAACGTGGAGTAGTACTCAAGTGGTCGAAGAGGCGTGACTCGAAATCTCGTAGGCCCTGCAAGGGGCGCCAGGGTTCAAATCCCTGCTACTCCGCCAAGGTCACAGTTTCTCACGGAACTGTGACTTTTTATTTTACCGAAACAGCTGGATCAAACGGATAGGACCACCTTTCAGAGGCAAGCCCTCCGGCAGTTCCTTCAGGAACTGGGTCTCGGGGACCGTACCGGGTGAATTGCAAGGCTACCTCAAAACAAGCGATTCTGGCTGTCAGAAAAAGCTCCTTGGAAGCGAAGGCTTTCAGGGAGCTTTTTTGCTGCCGGGAGAGCACCCGGGCGGTTTTGCCAGTCAGACGCTTTCCAATAGGCTTGTCAGGGTGGAGGCAAAGGCTTCATCCTGCGCCTTTGTCCGCTTTGGGCTCCCCTTGGGGTGCTTCCCGGCACGAAGGAGCTTTTTGTTTTCGTACCGCCGCAGCATGAGGGCATCCATGTTGTCGGCGGTGTACTCCAAGCCGTTCTGGTTCAGCACCCGGACGCGCTTGGCAAGGCACATGCTTGCCAGCCCATAGTCCTGTGTCACGACAAGATCTCCCGGCTTTACCCGGTTGACCAGTGCAAAGTCCACACTGTCAGCACCCTTGTCAAATACCAGCGTCTGCGCACCCTCACGCTCGATTTGGTGAGAGGTGTCGCACAGGATGATGACCGAGATGCCGAACCGCTTTGCAATCTGCAAAGTCAGATCAACCACGGGACAGCCATCTGCATCAATCAGAATATTCATCGCATATCCTCCATCGCCCAGCGAAACGCCCTTGCTGTACGCAGGTCGGCATCTTTGAAATGCCCGCCGTTGTTCCATTCGAGGGTGCAGTCTGCGCCACGCTCTGCAAGTCGGCTGTGCAGGGCATGGATGTTATCGCCCACCGCAGCCATGATGGTGTTTTTCGTGTGCTCCTCCCGGTCGCCAAGGCTCAGGTAAATGCACTGTGCCTGAATGGGGTGCTGTTGCTCAAACTCCATCCAGCCCGGGAACCACACCGAGGGAGATGCAGCGGCGACACCATAGAACAGATCAATCTGGGTGGATGCCCACAGAGCAAACAGTCCGGCCAGTGAGTAGCCACCCAGAATGATCCGGACATTTTCCGGCAGTGCAAACTGCTTTTTCAGGGTGGGAATCGCCTGTTCTGTCAGAAAGCGTAGTGTGCCCGCCGCATTGCCGCCGAAACTTTCTTTGCCCCACACCGCAGGAGATTTCCACGGGGAAAGTTCATCGTTCCAGCTTTTTACAGGAACAGCGGCAAACAAAAACGAATGTGCCGAACCCTGCGCAATGGCTGAAATTTCATTGTCCATATGCTGCAATTCATGCTCGTCCGTCATCTGAAGCAGAAGATATTCGGCGCAGTCTGTGCCGTAAATGCGGCAGGGTCTATCTCCGAATTTTAAGGGAAAATCAAGGCGATTAAGGGATTCTGCTTTATAGTTCATCGACAAAATACCTCCCATTGATCGGCACGAGAAAAAGGCGTGAGGAGATTGGCTGCTTCCATTATAGCATATTCGGGCGGAGAGACAAGAAGCCCGGATGTGCGGCACGCTCTGCAGGGACTTCCTGCATTTCAGTATGAGAGAATCGACGAAAAAACGGTTGACATCCGCTGGAAGAAACCCTTACAATGGAAACAGAAAATGCGGCATGTAACGGAACAGGAGGAAAAGACGGATGGAAACCTACAAGACCCTGCGAGAGCTTTTTATGACCTTGTGCAACACGGAGGTCGACACGGCGGTGATTCTGGGCCACATCAACCCGGACGGGGACGCCGTCGGTTCGGTCATGGGCGTTGCCTATTACCTGCGGGAGAATTTCCCCTGCAAGTTCCGGGAAATCATCCCCTACACGGCCCCGGGCCTTGCCAAAGGGGTGCAGAACTATGTGGAGCAGGACACGACGTTTGACCCCTTTGCACTGCTGGAAGGGCGCGTCCCGAAGGATAGGCCCTATGTTGCCATTGCCTGCGACTGCGCAGCGCCGGACCGCATTGCCGGTGAGGAATGGTTCCGGCGGGCAGCGGTCCGGGTGACGCTGGACCACCACGAAACCAATACTGGTTACGGGGACATCGGCTGCATCGAGCCGCTTTCCTCCTGCGCGGAGATGATCGCCCAGATGATGGATTCGGACGAGCTGGTCCCTGTGGCGCAGCGTGCGCATGAGCAGGGGCTGCGCACAGCGGCAGATTACCTGTACCTGGGCATCCTGCACGATACCCGCCGCTTTTCGCACATTTCCGGCGGAAGGACGCTGGGCGTCGCGGCAAAACTTCTGTTCGGCGGGGTGGACCACGACGAGCTGGTCAAGACGATGGATGTGCGCACCCTGCGCGAATGCTGCCATCAGGGCGGACTGCTTGCACAGGCCCGGACTGCCGCCGACGGCAGGGTGGGATATCTGTGCCTGAGCGCGGCGCAGGCTGCGGAACTGCAGGTGTCCTATGAGGACATGAAGAAGGCTGCTTACCAGATGGCGGACTGCTCGGATATCCGCATCGCGCTGGCCGCTCTGGAACAGGGGCCCGGCCACTGGCGCTTTTCTGCCCGCACGAACGAAACGGAACTGGATGTGAGCCGCTACTTCCTGCCCTTTGGCGGCGGCGGTCACCCCCACGCAGCCGGGCTGATCCTGGACACGGCGGATGTCCGGCCCGCGCTGCAGAGCATCCTGAACGCCATGGCGGCAGACCTTGCCGCTGAGGAAACCCATCTGACAGGAGAAATTTTGGAAGGAACAACACAGAAGCATTTGAGTTCTTGCTGAGCTGGAAGGATGACGTCCTGATGAACTGCCTTTCCGGGCGGCGGGATAAGGCCTTTGATCCGCAGGCCATGCAGAAGGTCCGGGCGGCCTGTGCCGTGCTGGCCGAGGACGGGACCTATCCGTTCGACCTGTCGGTCACAGACCCGGAGATCTACCGTCAGGTCAGTGCCTGGTTCACCGACCTGCTGCGCAAGTCCTGAACCGTTCCGACACGAAAGATGCATTTATTTTCCACAAATGCTTGACATCTTGTGCAATCTGCATTATCATAAAGCCATCAAGTGTTTGTTCAGAGAAGCGAGCAGAACAAACAAGAGGGAGCCTGTTCCCTTTTGTTTGCTCTGCTCTTTTTTGTTCCCGCTACGCAAACGAGCATGCTGTGACAGGCAGAAGATCAGGAGGTTTTTATGCTGGATGTAGCAATCATCGGCTGCGGTGTCGTTGGCGCGGCTGCCGCCTATGAGCTCTCGCATTATCCGCTGCACACTGCAATTTTTGAGGCCGAGAACGATGTGGCCGACTGCACCACCAAGGCCAACAGTGCCATTCTGCACGCTGGGTACGACCCCGAGCCGGGCACCCGGATGGCACGGCTCAATGTGGAGGGCGTTGCACTGGCCAAAGAGATCTGCGCCCGGCTGGATGTGCCGTACCGGCAGTGCGGCAGTCTGGTGCTGGCCCTCAGCCCGGCGGAGCTGCCGCATCTGCAGAAGCTGTACGAAAACGGCCTTGCCAACGGGGTGCCGGGCATCCGGCTGCTGTCGGCTGAGGAAACACGGGCCATGGAGCCCGGTCTTTCGCCGGAGGTGGCCGGAGCGCTGTATGCACCCAGCGCGGCCATCGTCAGCCCGTGGGAATATGCGCTGGCCATGGCGGAGGTGGCGGTGCGCAACGGGGTGGAACTCCACCTCAGCAGCCCGGTCACCGGCATTCAGAAAACCGCATCCGGCTGGGCGCTGACCACGCCGTCCGGCGTGGTGGAGGCCCGCTACGTTGTCAACGCCGCCGGCATCCGGGCCGATGCCGTGCACGACATGGCCGCTCCGCACCGGTTCACCATCCAGCCCACCCGCGGCGAATATTACCTTCTGGACAAATCGGAAGGCACGCGGGTGCAGCATGTCATCTTCCAGTGCCCCAACGAAAACGGCAAGGGCGTGCTGGTGGCACCTACCGTTCACGGCAACCTGATCGTTGGACCCAATGCCGAGCCGGTGGCGGGCGATGACACCGCCTGCACCGCCGCCGGGCTGGCCTTTGTCAGCGCGGCCGCACGCCGCAGCGTGCCGGACATCCGCTTCGGCGAGTCCATCCGCAACTTTGCAGGCGTCCGCGCCAATGTGGACACCGGGGATTTCGTCATCGGCGAGGCGGAAGGTGCACCCGGCTTCATCGACCTGGCCGGTATGAAATCGCCGGGCCTGTCCAGCGCACCGGCCGTTGCCAAAGAGGTGGTCCGCATTCTGGAAGGCCACGGGGATCTGCCTGCGGCCAAAACGGATTACCGGGACGGCCGCACCCGGGTGCGGTTCAAGGAGCTGCCGCCGGAAGAAAAGGCAAAGCTCATTGCCCGGAACCCCGCCTACGGCCGGGTGATCTGCCGCTGCGAGACCATCACCGAGGGCGAGATCCTGGACGCCCTGCACACCGAGATCCCGGCCACCACCATCGACGGCGTCAAGCGCCGCTGCAACGCCGGGATGGGCCGCTGTCAGGGCGGCTTCTGCGGGCCCCGGGTGCTGGAGCTCATCAGCCGGACGCGGGGCATCGACCCGCTGGACGTCCTGCAGGACAAGGCAGGCAGCAACGTCTTACTGTGCGAAACCAAGCAGGAGGGAACCAACCATGATTGATCTGGTCATCGTCGGCGGCGGCCCTGCAGGCCTTGCCGCAGCCTACAGCGCATGGCAGCACGGCCTGCGCGATATTCTGATTTTGGAGCGTGACAACGAGCTGGGCGGCATCCTGAACCAGTGCATCCACAACGGCTTCGGGCTGCACCGTTTCGGCGAGCAGCTCACCGGCCCGGAGTACGCCGGGCGCTACATTGAAATGCTGCGCTCCACCGGCGTCCGGGTGGAGCTGGGCACCATGGTGCTGGAGGTCACGCCGGATAAAAAGATCCACTGTGTCAGCAAGGAGAAGGGCTACCAGATCCTCGAAGCAAAGAGCGTCATCCTCTGCATGGGCTGCCGGGAGCGCACCCGCGGTGCCATCGGCATCCCGGGCACCCGCCCGGCCGGTATCTACACCGCCGGTGCCGCCCAGCGCTATGTCAACATGGAGGGCTATCTGGTAGGCAAACGGGTGCTCATTCTGGGCAGCGGCGACATCGGCCTGATCATGGCCCGGCGGATGACGCTGGAAGGGGCCAAGGTACTGGCCTGCGTGGAGGTCATGCCCTATTCCGGCGGCCTGACCCGCAACATTGTGCAGTGCCTGCAGGATTTTGACATCCCGCTGTACCTGTCCCACACCATCGTGGACATTCAGGGCGATACCCGGGTGGAAAAGGCCATTGTGGCCAAGGTGGACGAGAACCGCCGCCCCATTCCGGGCACCGAGATGGAATTTGACGTGGACACCATCCTGCTCAGTGTGGGCCTGATCCCGGAAAACGAGCTGACCCGGCAGGCCGGCATCCCGATGGACCCCCACACCAAGGGAGCCGTGGTCTACGAGAACATGGAGACCGGCATTCCCGGCGTGTTTGCCTGCGGCAACGTGGTGCATGTGCACGATCTGGTGGACTTTGTTTCCGGAGAGAGCGACCGGGCCGGAGCCGCAGCCGCCGCCTATGTGCTCCACGGTGAGACCCCGGACGCGGCCGTGCTGGACCTTGTCCCGGGCAATGGCGTGGGCTATACCGTCCCCCAGCGGGTGCGCCCGGCGGACGTGGACAAGGGCGTGGAGATCTCGTTCCGGGTGCGGCAGAATTACGGCCCCAGCCAGATCACCATCACCTGCGGGGAGAAGCAGCTGGCCCGGTTCAAGCGCCAGCGGATGGCACCCGGCGAGATGGAGCACATCACCCTGCCCGGGGTCCTGCTGGCAAAGGCCGACGGCCCGCTGACCGTTGCAGTAGAGGAGGTCGTAGCAAAATGAACAAAAAGCGTGAGATCATTTGTATCTGCTGCCCCCGTGGCTGCCACTTGCAGGTGGACCCGGAAAACGATTATAATGTAACCGGCAATGCCTGCCCCAACGGTGCCGCCGCCTATGGCAAGGAAGAACTGACCCACCCCACCCGTATCCTGACCAGTACGGTGCGGGCCGAGGGCGGGCGCTATCCGCGCTGCCCGGTCAAGACCGCGCAGGCGGTGCCCAAAGAAAAGATCGTGCAGGTCATGGCTGCGCTGGACGGCGTCACGCTGCACACACCCATCCGCACCGGGCAGGTCGTGCTGACCGACGTCTGCGGCACCGGTGTGGATGTCGTAGCCACACGAGACCTGTAAAACCGCCCCTGAGCGAAACGGAGGTCGTTGAACCATGTCGACAAAGTATGTTCTTGCACTGGACCAGGGAACCACCAGCAGCCGCGCCATCCTGTTTGACAACGAGCAGAACATCATCGCGGTGCAGCAGCGGGAGTTTGAGCAGATCTACCCGCAGCAGGGCTGGGTGGAGCACAACCCCATGGAGATCTGGTCCACCCAGTACGGGGTCATGAACGAGGTGGTGGCCCAGAGCGGCGTGGATGTCCATGACATTGCCGCCATCGGCATCACCAACCAGCGCGAGACCACCATCCTGTGGGAAAAGGCCACCGGCCGCCCCATCTACAATGCCATCGTCTGGCAGTGCCGCCGCACCGCCCCGCTGGTGGACGAGCTGGTGCAGCAGCCCGGCATGACGGAATACATCCGCGAGAATACCGGCCTGATGCCGGATGCCTATTTTTCCGCCACCAAGATCAAGTGGATCCTGGATAACGTGCCCGGCGCGCGGGAGCGGGCCGAGGCGGGCGAGATTCTGTTCGGCACCGTGGACACCTGGCTGGTGTGGAAGCTCACCGGCGGCAAGGTCCATGTGACCGACCGCACCAACGCCAGCCGCACCATGCTCTACAACATCCGCACCCTGGACTGGGATGACACCCTGCTCAAAGCGCTGGACATCCCCCGCTGCATCCTGCCCCGCGTGGCGGATTCCAGCGAGGTCTACGGCACCACCGACCTGTGCGGGGTGCAGGTGCCGGTGGCCGGCATTGCCGGGGACCAGCAGGCTGCACTGTTCGGGCAGGGGTGCTTTGCCAAGGGTGAGGCCAAGAACACCTACGGCACCGGCTGCTTCTTGCTCATGAATACCGGTGACACCATCTGCCGCAGCCAGAACGGCCTGATCTCCACCATTGGCATCAGCCTGAACGGCAAGGTGGAGTATGCTCTGGAGGGCAGTGTCTTTGTGGGCGGTGCCGTCATCCAGTGGGTGCGCGACGGCCTGCGGATGATCCAGGAGAGCCGCGACGCCGAATACTATGCCCAGAAGGTGCCGGACAACGGCGGCATCTACATCGTGCCCGCCTTCACCGGTCTCGGTGCGCCCTATTGGGATATGTACGCCCGCGGTGCCATCGTAGGCATCACCCGCGGCACCACCCAGAACCACATCATCCGGGCGGCGGAGGAGTCCATCGCCTACCAGAGCGCCGACCTTGTGGCCGCCATGGAAAAGGACACCGGTGTGCCCATCACCTCCCTGAAGGTGGACGGCGGTGCTTCCCGCGACCAGTTCCTGATGCAGTTCCAGGCCGACATCCTGAACAAGGACGTCCTGCGCCCGGCCATCCGGGAGACCACGGCCCTGGGCGCTGCCTATCTGGCAGGCCTTGCCACCGGTGTGTGGAAGGACCGGGACGAGATCCGCAGCCTGTGGCACTGCAACATGACCTTTACCCCCGCTATGCTGGAGGCCGAGCGCGCACGGCTGCTGTCCGGCTGGCACAAGGCCGTGGGCCGCAGCAGTGACTGGGCAGAGCATTAAAAGAATTTGTCTGGATTTTGACCACTTCCAACAAAAAATCACGAATTTGTGAATTGTCCGTTGACAAACCGTTGAGAAATGGTATACTGAAAGCATCCCAAGAGAATTGAGATGGGGATGCACTGTGCCACACGACCGCAGTGCGTCCCCATTTTTTGTTCCCATCGCACCCCTTGTCCGCCCGTTCACATCTGTTCCGGGGGCTGGTTCTGGAAGTGCAGCCGCCGGGCATGTCTCTGAAAAAAGAAGGAGGATCCCCATGAAAAGCACCGCAAAGGCCACCGAAAAGCGTTCGCGCACGGTCGTTGTGCTGGCGATCGCTGTGGCGTTGATGCTGCTGGGCAGCATTTTTGCCCAGATGTTCAACACCTCATTCTACAAGGTCAAGGTCTCCCGCATTTCCTTTGATACCGACTCCGGCACCCTTTCGGGCCTGTTGTACATGCCCAAGGGCGTGGACGCCTCCAACCCGCACCCCACCATCGTGACCACCCACGGCTACCTGAACAGTGCCGAGATGCAGGACGAGACCGCCATCGAGATGTCCCGCCGCGGCTATGTCGTGCTGGCACTGGATATGTATGACCACGGCCATTCCCACGGGAACGCCGACAATACCGGCGGCTTCTTCAACTTCTGGCCCACTTCGCTGTGGGATGCCGCACAGTACATGTACAGCCAGGACTACGTTGCCAAGGATGCACAGGGCAACGGTCAGATCGCGGTCAGCGGCCACTCCATGGGCGGCTTCTCCTCCGAGATGGCCATCTATCTGGATGAGCAGAACTACGCTGCCGCCGGTTACCGCATCATCAAGGCCGGTTTGAGCATGGGTGCCGATTACTCCTGGACCTCCTACCTGGGCCTGGACGAAGAGGCTGCAGTTGCCACCTTCGGCGGACGCACCATCGGCAAGATCTGCGGCCAGTACGACGAGTTCTTCTTTGCGGCCGACGAGCCTCCCACGAAGAGCGGCACCGTCTACCACAAGGACTATGTTGCCACCACCGCTGGCAAGACCCTGCTGGAGCAGGAAGCTCCGCAGGCTGACACCTGGTACACCGGCTCGGACGGCGGCCAGCGCATCATTTACCAGCCGCGTGAGATCCACCCCTGGAACCACTTCTCCAAGGCTTCCACCAAGGATGCCATCGAGTTCTACGCCACTGCATTTGCCGACCAGTCCGGTCTGGTGCAGAACATTGCTTCCACCAGCCAGATCTGGTACTGGAAAGAAGTCTTTGAGCTGGTCGCTCTGGTGGGCTTCCTGCTCATGCTGGCACCTCTTGCCCTGCTGCTGATGAAGCTGCCCTTCCTGTCCAATGCAAAGCAGGCCGTCGCAGCACCCACCCCGGCCGTCGGCACCCTGTCCGGTAAGCTTGGCACGATCAGCCTGTTCGTGGTGGGTATGCTGATCCCGGCCATCATCTTCCCCGCCGTGTACGACGGCAGTCTGACCGCAGAGCCCATCCGCTGGATGCGCTACGCCAGTGACATTGCCCTGCTCCTGTCGGTGGTGGGCATCGTTCTGGCAGCCCGCAGCACCGAGGACGACCGCAAGACCTGGCTGTCCGGCTCGGTGTGCGTCCTGATCGCTTCCATCGTCCTGCGTGTGCTGGTGACCAAGAACATCTTCGAGACCAATGCCACCTGGCAGGGCCCCACCGTCAACAGCATCGTGACCTGGGCTCTCATCTGCGCCTGCATCTCCATCGTGACTATGGTCTGCGTCTACCTGTTCGGCGGCCGCAAGCAGAAGGGCATCACGCTGGAACAGTACGGCATTGCCGCAAAGCCGGTGTCTGTGGCCGCAGCCTTCTGCGTGGCACTGCTGGTGTGCGTGATCGCCTACGCCTGCCTGTTTGCCGTGGATGCCATCTTCAAGACCGACTTCCGCATCTGGACCTTCGCCTTCAAGACCTTTGAAGCCAGCGCCATCCCGGCGGCGGTCAAGTATATGCCGTTCTTCTTTGTGTACTACTTTGTCAGCGGTGCCGCCGCCATCTCCAACACCAGCAGCGAAAAGCTGCAGGGCGGCTGGGGCTACCTGCTGGCTGCTCTGACCAACATGGGCGGCATCCTCCTCTGGCTGGTGCTGCAGTACGGCACCCTGTTCCGTACCGGCGTTGCCTTCTACCCGGGACAGGCCCTTGGCGGCATCCTGCTGTTTGCGCTGGTGCCCTCGCTGGCCATTGCATCCTGCCTGGCCAAGTACCTGTACAAAAAGACCGGCAGCGTGTACGTTGCGGCCTTCCTGAATACCATCCTGATGACCATGATGACCGTGGCCAACACCGCGATCTATTTCCAGGCATAAGCACAACCGCAGACTGGGGCTGCACTTTACAGTGCGGCCCCTTTGTGCGATAATGAGAACCATCTGAGAGAAAAGGAGTCCTGCCCGATGCATCCACTTGCTGAAACTCTGCTGGACGAGCCGGTGATCGCAGCCGTCAAGACGGATGACGCTCTGACGGCCGCCCTGGCCTCGCCCTGCAGCACGGTCTTTCTGCTGGCGAGCACCCTGCTCAATGTGGGGGAGCTGGTCCGGCGCATCCACGCGGCCGGAAAGCTGGCCGTCGTGCACATCGACCTTGTGGACGGCCTTTCGGCGCGGGAAGTTGCCGTGAATTCCCTCATTGCGCTGTGCCACCCGGACGGTATCATTTCCACCCACCCGTCCCTGATCCGGCGGGCGCGCCATCAGGGCCTGCTGACCATCCAGCGGGCGTTCATCCTGGACTCCCTTTCCCTGAACAACCTTTCCGGCCAGCTGGAACAAGGCAAGCCGGACTTTGTGGAGATCCTGCCCGGCATCATGCCCCGGGTCATCACCGAGATCAGTACCCGCACCCGGGTGCCGGTGATCGCGGGCGGTCTGCTGCGGGACAAGGCCGACGTCATGGCCGCCATGCGGGCCGGTGCCTCGGCAGTGTCCACCTCTGCCCCGGAGCTGTGGGACATCTGAACCCCGGAAAACACAAAAATGCCTGACCGCTGTCGTTGGCGGTCAGGCATTTTTTATGGAAAGCAGCAGCGTTACGGGTGGCTCTTCCTGATAAGATCTTTGGTGTACAGGGCGCGGGTGGCGTTGAGCACGGCAATGACCATGACGCCCACGTCGGCAAAGATGGCTGTCCACATGCTGGCCATACCGATGGCACCCAGCAGCAGGCAGGCAAACTTGACCGCCAGCGCGAACACGATGTTCTCGTACACGATGCGCAGGGTGCGGCGGGCGATGCGCATGGCCAGTGCGATCTTGGCCGGGTCATCGTCCATCAGCACCACGTCGGCGGCTTCAATGGCGGCGTCGGAGCCCAGGGCACCCATGGCGATGCCCACATCGGCGCGGGACAGCACCGGGGCGTCGTTGATGCCGTCGCCCACAAAGGCCAGATTCTCCTTGGACTTCTTGGCGGCGATGAGTGTTTCGATCTGGTCCACCTTGTCGCCGGGCAGCAGACCGGCGTGGTATTCGTCCAGACCCAGCTGGGCAGAAACGGCCTTGGCCACCGGCTCGGCGTCGCCGGTGAGCATGACGGTCTTGCGCACTCCGGCGGCCTTCAGGGCCCGGATGGCCTCGGCGCTGTGGGGTTTGACCACGTCGGCGATGAGCAGGCAACCGGCGTATCTGCCGTCGATGGCAACGTGCACGACGGTGCCGGTCTCGCTGACGGCGGGGGCAGAAAGGCCCAGCCGCTCCATCAGACGGGCGTTGCCGGCGGCAACGGGCTTGCCGTCCACCTTGGCGGTCACGCCGTGGCCGCCAAGCTCCTCCACGTCGGTCACGCGGGAGGTGTCGATCTCCTTGCCGTAGGCGGCCTTGATGCTCAGGGAGATGGGGTGCTTGGACCAGCTCTCGGCCAGAGCAGCGGCTTCCACCAGCTGTTCGTCGGTGATGCCGTCGGCCGGGTGGACACCGGTGACCTTGAAGGTGCCCTGGGTCAGGGTGCCGGTCTTATCAAACACCACGATGCCGGTGCGGGCCAGCTCCTCCAGATAGGTGGAGCCCTTGACCAGGATGCCGCAGGCGGAAGCACCGCCGATGCCGCCGAAGAAGCTCAGAGGAATGCTGATGACCAGTGCGCAGGGGCAGCTGATGACCAGGAAGGTCAAAGCGCGGTAGATCCAGTCGCCAAAGCGGGCAGGCTGGCCCATCAGCAGCAGCACGATGGGCGGCAGGAAGGCCAGCGCCAGCGCACCGTAGCAGACAGCCGGGGTGTATACCCGGGCAAAGCGGGTGATGAAGTTTTCGGCGCGGGCCTTCTTCATGCTGGAATTTTCCACCAGATCGAGAATTTTCGAGACGGTGGACTCGCCGAATTCCTTGGTAGTCCGGACTTTCAGCAGGCCGGTCATGTTCACGCAGCCGCTGATGACCTCGTCTCCGGTCTGGACGTCGCGGGGCAGGCTCTCACCGGTCAGGGCGGCGGTGTTCAGGGCGGAGGCGCCCTCTACGATCACACCGTCAATGGGCACCCGCTCGCCGGGCTGCACCACGATCACGGTGCCGACCTCCACGTCATCGGGGTCCACCTGCTCCAGCTTGCCGTCCTCGTCCTCCACGTTGGCGTAGTCCGGGCGGATGTCCATCAGGCTGGAAATGCTCTGGCGGCTCTTGCCCACGGCCACGCTCTGGAACAGCTCGCCGATCTGGTAAAAGAGGATAACGGCGCAGCCTTCCACATAGTCGCCCAGGGCAAAGGCACCCACGGTAGCCACCGCCATCAGGAAGCACTCGTCAAAGGGCTGGCGGTTCTTGACACCCTTGATGGCCTTGCGCAGCACGTCCTTGCCCACCACAAGGTACGGGATGAGGTAGAGCAGCAGCTCCACCGGGGTGGGAAGTGCCGGCAGCACACGGAGCAGCAGCTTGAGCAGGATCACAAGGGCCAGCGCGATCAGGATCTGCTGCAGGCTCTTTTTTTGCTTTTTGGTCATACAAAACGCTCCTTTTGTCGGATTGCGGCGGTTCTGAGAAAAAACGGGAAAACGCAGTGGAATTCAACAGGTTTTCCCCACAAAAATGGCTTTTCCACCCTTTCCCCCGTGTTTTCCACGGAATTTTCCCGCAGAAAACTTGCTTTTCCACGTTTCTTTTTGGAGTTTTCCGCGAAGGGTGTTGAAAAGTGCGTGGAAAATGTTGAAAACTGCCCGTTTTTTCCACGAAAAAGAGGAGTTTTCCGCTGCCCGGCGGCAGAGGAAAGAAAGGCTCTCCCACAGGGGGAGAGCTGCCGCCCGGCAGCGATGCCGGGAACCGGACCGGAAGAGGTCAGATGTCAAAGATCTCGCAGTCGTCCTCCACCTTCTTGCAGGCGGACAGCACATTCTCCATGGTGGCGTGGGGGTCGGCACCCTCGGCAAACTCCACCTTCATCTTCTGGGTCATGAAGCTGACGGTTGCATCGGTAACACCCTCTACCTTCTTCGCTGCATCCTCCATCTTCAGCGCACAAGCTGCACAGTCTACTTCGATCTTGTAAGTTTTCTTCATGGTAATATCCTCCTCTTTCTCCATTCGCATTTTTTGTTTAGTTGCTAATGATTTGCATTTAGTTTTAATATTCATTCATATGAACCACTGTTCATATGTTTATATTACCATATGCCTGGAAAAAGTCAATACTGTTTTTAAATGTTTTGTAAATTGA
>CDZY01027744.1_pt1 | contig 25816 bp, 21 predicted proteins | sample 557671 | NCBI WGS metagenome assembly CDZY01 (sample SAMEA3182091, study PRJEB8094) | gut metagenome | biome: human; feature: gut; material: Stool; isolation source: human stools | place: Canada | collected 2013-03-11
CGAATGCGACAGGAAGGCATATTAGCCGATAGTAAGGATATATCTGCTTATTTGTTGGATACAGGTGACTCGGAAAGAAAATCACAAATACTCCTTGAACGTTTTGCAAAACTCGAACAATATATCCTTACCCACATTCCTGACGGGTCTTTGCGGATATCATGCAAGCAACTGAATGACAATGCTGTGAATGACGGAATCAATACATCCAAAGAAAAAGATATCCGTACACTACTCTATTTTCTTACCGTTAAGGGATATACTCGCAAGAAAGAGGATGAGGTCCACAATATGGAAATCAGTCGTCTGGCAGATATGGAATTAACTATCAAACGTTTTGAAAGGCGATTGGAGGTGAGCCGTTTTGCCATAGAATGGCTATATAGGCTAACCGCTGATACAGGAAAGGGAATAAGGCCGTTCAATTTTCTGTAGTAGAACTTTTAAATCAAATAAAGTCAACTCCCCAATCTTTTTTTAGTAGGTTTGACAATCTACAGTTGGAAGACGTGGAGGAAGCACTTTTATATCTGTCGAAAATCGGTGCGCTCAAACTCGAAGGCGGCTTCTTGGTCCTTTATAACGCCATGAATATACAAAGAATAAAGGATAACAAATCGAGATATAGGCAGGATGACTACCGGATGCTTAATGAATTCTACAAGCAGAAGATTCAGCAAGTTCATATTGTGGGTGAATATGCTAATCTGATGGTAAAGGATTATAATTCAGCTTTGCAATATGTTCAGGACTATTTCCAAATGGACTACAAGAAATTTGTCACCAAATATTTTAAAGGGGAAAGAGTTAGTGAAATACAGCGCAACTTGACACCACAGAAATACAAACAATTGTTTGGTCAGCTGTCTAGACGTCAAATGGAGATTGTTGCCGACAAGGATTCACGTTGCATCGTTGTCGCGGCAGGCCCTGGCAGCGGAAAGACACGTGTACTAGTTCACAAACCCGCATCACCTCTTCTGCTTGAAGATGTAAAACACGAGCAACTTCTGATGCTAACGTTTTCAAGAGCAGCCGCTACAGAATTCAAACAAAGACTCATGGAACTGATAGGCAACGCTGCCCACTTTGTTGAAATAAAGACATTCCATTCCTATTGTTTTGACCTTTTGGGGTGGATAGGAAACCTTGAAGATGCCAAAAATGTCGTAGTAAAAGCTGCCGGGATGATTAATCAAGGAGAAGTGGAACCAAACAAAATAGGCAAAACGGTACTGGTCATAGACGAAGCTCAGGACATGGGTGTTGAAGAACATGCACTTGTAAAGGCCCTTATGAATAAAAACGAAGAGATGCATGTGATAGCAGTAGGCGATGATGACCAAAGCATTTATGAATTCCGTGGAGCCGATTCCGGATATATGTACCAGCTGTCACAGGAGCCCGGCAGCAAGTTGGTCGAGATGACTGAGAATTATCGCAGTGCGCGCCAACCAGTTTATTTCGCCAACGAATTTGTACGAGGTATCAGTAAAAGGATGAAAAGCACACCAATTATCTCAATGAGGGAAGAGGATGGTTGGGTTGGTGTGACACGCCATCAATCAAAGTATATGTTTCAGCCGCTCGTTGAGGAATTGATTCATTATCGGGGGAGCGGTACCTCGTGTGTGCTCACCCAAACGAATGAAGAAGCTGTAATCTTGGTGGCTCTTTTGCGGAAATATGGCATAAACAGCAAGTTGGTACAGTCTATGGATGGTTTTCTTTTCTGGAATATGGCGGAGATGAGGTATTTCTTGAGGTATCTGGACAGACGAGTGAGGATACCTCTAATTCCAGAGGAATTATGGAAAGACGCCAAACATGCAACCTTTTCCGCCGGGTTCCTCCTGTCAGGGGAGTTTTGATAGTCACGGTAACGGAACGTGATGTTCTCGTCCTCTATCGCCGTGATTTTATATTAGCTCAGGCACGCCCTTTTGGAATACCGCCCGATATATTGTATCACTTGTTCGGGCATTTCCAGAGGTGGCTCCAGATGGACAATCCACTGCTTCTTGTTTACCACATGTTTGATAAAGCTCATGAACTCCATGCGGTTGCGGAAGTCATGTTTGAGCTTTCCGTTGTCGAACAACTCTATCAGAGCCTTATCGAACGTGTGTTTGAATATGCTTCTGATGAAAGCGTCATTCACCTTTGACCTTTCCGGAACGACAATCCTCCCGTTCCCGTCAATGCCGCCCCATGACAGGATCATGTGCGTGTGGACATGCTACTGCTTGGTTTCTCCATAGGTATGCAGTACGGCTATCACGCCCATTTTCAACCCGAAAGCCTTCATCATCCAGATTTTCAACGCTTCCGCCGACGTGCGCATCATGATGTTGAGTATTTCTTTCTTGTTGCGCTTCACCAAGTCAAGCAACACATGGGGCAGGGTCATCACCACGTGGCGGTGAGGGACACGCAACAGCTTGTCTTTCATGCGTACCGCCCATTTGAGCGTGTCACGTCAGCCGCATGTGGGGCAGAAACGGTTCTTGCAGCTATGATAGACTTCCCGGATTTCGCCACCTTCGGGACAGGCATAAGTATCTATCCCCAAAGCGGCGGTATGGCATACACGGATGGCGTTTGCCGCCTTGTATTGTTCGGGGGTGATATACTCTGCCGGATGCTGGGCGTACTCGTCCCACCAACGGTTGAAATAGTCCGCCAAACGGTACTTCTTTTCAGTGCCGCAGCCTTCCGATTGTTCCGATATGTCGAGTAAATCTATCATTTATTGTTTTTGTAACTCTTTGTTATACAGTTTAATAGTGACTTTAAGGCCTTGAACGTATAGCTAACAAACATATTATCGGCTTTCAGCAATAATGTTTCGTTAAGGTAACTCGGCATACGTGTTAAAGCCTTAATAATTAATTGTGCGTCATCTCGTTTTAGTTGTTTGGAAGTAACTGTAAAAACAGTCCTGTATTCCCCAATTTCCTGTTACAATATAAATTCTTTGTAAAAATTATCTATTATACAATAAGTTTTGCAACTTTAGGTTCTGAGAATATAGTGGCAATCGCTTAAATGCTATAATCAATTACTACAAAATTATTTTTTTTTGATGTTATATTCCTAATTAACAATATATTATATTTATTTCATATCAACAAATGTTAGTTAAGTAAAGCATTTGTATTATGAATGATAATTTTTCATTTGATTTGGGATTGGCAGGAATTATTATTTTCTCATTATTTCCAATAGGCATAGATTGTTTTAAAAAACAAGCAAGTTAATGCTTACATAAAAAGTCGTTTTATTTTATATTATATTATTGGTTTCTTGCTCCTGATTTCTATTTGGTTTATTGGAAATGAATTTATTCAATGTGGATATCTATGATTATCTCATTATTTGTAACATATCATTAGTGCCTCATTAAGATTGGGACAAATTAAACATTAAATAAACTTGGTCCATTTGGTCCAAATCGTTCTTTTTCATGTTGAAATTTAGTTTTATTAAAGAGATCTTTCAGATGAGTTTTATCTGTCAATGAGATACTAAATATTTGTAGCACTTCGTATGTACTTCTATCCAGTTTCATATCGTGTTGAATGATTGCCACCAAAAAACAGTAAGTGTTTCCATTTGATGAATTTTTGCTCTGACAATGAAATAGGCTTCAATCTGATGAATCTTATACAGCATCTTGAAGTTGTTATAACCTCGGTCAAAGATGTAATAAGAACCCAGTTCATAAGGAATTTCAATCATAGCTTTAGAATCGTGTACGGATGCTTCCGTGATACGAAAGAAGACAGGGATTTGTGTTTCTACATCATATAATGTATGCACCTTGATACCCCCTTTCTTCTTGCGGAATTTAACCTATCAAAAAACAGAAAGACACAGGTCAATAGTTGTCGAGTCGAAAACATAAGCGTTACCGCCAAGTTTGAAAATGTGATTAACACGCTTTTGTCGTGCTTCACTAACAAGGTAGTAAACGTATTCTTCAAAGATATGATAGTCTCTATCTTGATTTGCTCGTGCCAGCGATGATTTTGATACGTTTTTACCCATTCCTAAATGATAACATTTGGAATGATGTGCTTCAAGCGCAACTATTAAATCTCGCAGACTTTCACGATTAGAAAGTTGACTGAACATCAGAGCAAGTAGTTGATTCCAGCAGGTAAAATGCTTCACATATTTGTTACTATCATACTTGGCTACAATGCGGTTAAACTTACTTCAATTCAGAAACGAAGCCAATTGAGCAAAAACGTATTTGTCTTGGAACATATACTATCAAATTTATCAGATGCAAAGCTACAAATTCAAGTTCGTTCGCTCGAAAGTCATCTGTAACTAACTAAATTTCAAATATTTCAAAGAACTATTTTAGATTTTAATGGGACAGCAATGACTTAGCATCATAAATAAAAAATAACATTCATTAGCAGCAACGCTTTTCATACTTGACAGAATTTCTTAAGCTGAACCAAACAAAAAGATATTGCACATTTCTTTAGTCTTTTACCTTGGAATACTAGCCACATTCGCCCTATACGTCTTTTTTTATCTGAGATTGACTGTAAATCTGGAAACATCCACAATACCGGATTGGAATTCTTCTTGTAGTAAGCAGAAAGAGTAGTTCTCATCAGCCTATATTTATGTTATATTTGTTGTTTAATAATTATTAACTATTTGTGCCAAGATACAGGTTTTTAATATAAAATATGATTAAGAGTAAGCAATAGTGTATCCCAATCTACAAAATACTTCTTTCTAATTGACAAAAAGAAATTTTTGCAGTGCGTAAAGTTTAAAACATTTTTTACGTTTTTATTTTGTATGGTTAATAATCAAAATAATACTATAAATTTGCACATCTTTTTTAATATAAACTAAAATGAAATAATGAGTCATTTTATTGAATATTCTAATAATATATTTGATGTTACGTTGACTGTTTGGAGAAACGTTAAACGAAGAGACAAGATGTAACAAGTGTGTTCATCCATTTTTCGCATACTATAGTAATATAACATGAAAAGAATTATATACATTTAAAAACAATCCATTTATATCATTAACTTAAAAATCAGAGATGAAAAGAGTAATTCTTTTGTTCGTTTCTCTTGTTGTGATGGCATTCCAATTGCTTTTCGCCCAAAGTTTTACGGTTAAAGGTAAAGTCATTGCCGAGGAAGGCAATGAACCGTTGATTGGAGTGGCCATCATGCAAGAGGGTACTAATAATGGTGTGATTACCGACATAGACGGTAATTACTCCATTGAGATCAAAGGTGTTGCGCAGGCTACTTTGGTATATTCGTACATTGGTATGCAGCAGCAACAGCACGTAGTGACTCCACAGACACACAAGCTGGACATCACGCTGAAAAGCGATGCACAGCTGGTGGACGAAGTAGTGGTAGTGGCCTACGGAGTTCGTAAAAAAGGAACGGTAACCGGTTCTGTTTCTACAGTGAAATCAGAGAAAATAGAAAGCGTACCGACTGCCGGTTTTGACCAAGCATTGCAGGGACAGACTCCAGGCTTGATGGTTATGTCCAACTCGGGTGAGCCCAGCAAAGCTGCCACTTTCCAACTCCGTGGTACCAACTCCATCAACTCAGGAACTTCGCCCTTGTTCATTCTGGACGGTGTACCTATCTCCAGCAACGACTTTAACACCATTAGCCCGAGCGACATTGAAAGCATCTCGGTGCTGAAAGATGCGTCTTCCACGTCAATCTACGGTGCCCGTGCTGCTAACGGTGTGGTGGTGATAACCACTAAACGCGGTAGAGCCATGGATAAGGCACACGTCACGTTGCGCACCCAGTGGGGTATCTCCCAGCTGGCCAAAGGCGAATGGAACTTGATGAACACTGCTGAACGCATTCAGTTTGAAAAAGAAGTGGGTTTGGACTCCGGACAGGATTACGACCTGCTGAGCAAGACCGATGTTAACTGGAGAGACATGGTGTTCAACGACAATGCCATGCTGCAGAACTACGACCTTTCTATCAGCCGCGCTACCGAGAAATTGAACTACTTCGTTTCAGGAAGCTTCTACGACCAGGACGGTATTGCCCAAGGTTCTACCTTCAGTCGCTACTCTATCCGTGCTAATGCCGAGGTTAAGGCCAGTAACTGGCTGAAAGTGGGTACCAACTCCATGGTTGCTTATGAAGAAGTGGAGCAGGCCGATGCTGGTTCTTACAGCCTGTCATCACCGATTTCTGCCTGCCGCTTCATGCTTCCCTACTGGAATCCTTATAATTCGGATGGCTCATTGGCTACCAATGCCAACGGTGGATGGACCGGCACTACTGTGAACCCTATCGAATGGATGGACAATAACCCGGTTACTAATAAGAAATATAAGGTATTGAGTGTGCTCTTTGCCGAAGTGACTCCGATAGAAAATCTGACCTACCGCATACAGTTCGGTGCAGACTTTACGCACTCCACCGGATTCATGCAGTCATTCCCCAGCTATCAGCTGAACAACGGTCTGGGTGCAGCCGGACGTCAGTCGAACGACATTCTGAACTTGACCATCACCAATACGCTGAACTACAAGTTCGATATCAACTGCGACCACCACTTCAACGTGATGCTGGGTCAGGAAGGTATCGACTACCGGGCAGAAGGATTCACCCTGACCACCCGCAACCAGAACAACGACTACCTGACCAACATCAGTTCCGGTACACGGGCATCGAGTTGGCAGGATAGCAGTTCAGCTTATTCGTATGTATCTGTCTTCGGCCGTGCCGAATATAATTATGCCGACCGTTACTATGCCGACCTGAGTCTCCGTGCCGATGCTTCTTCCCGTTTCGGCAAGGATCACCGCTGGGGACAGTTCTGGTCAGTAGGTTTAATGTGGAACGCCAAGAAAGAGCTCTTCCTGAAAGATGTGAAGTGGCTGCATAATGCACAGGTGTCGTTCAGTACAGGAACTTCCGGTAACTCTGAAATCCCGAATTTCGACCATCTGGCACTTGTGAGTGGCGGACGGACCTATATGGACACAGCCGGTATCGCACCGCAGCAGAAAGGGAACGAAAAACTGAGCTGGGAAACTACCTGGACCACCAACCTGGGATTCCACCTAGGATTCTTCGACCGTGTAAACGTGGACTTGGAGCTCTATCACAAACGCACCAGCGACATTCTAATGGAAGTACCTCAGTCCTATTCTGAAGGCAACAACGGCTACCGCTGGGACAACATCGGTGTGATGACCAACCAGGGTGTGGAGCTGTCCGTGAATGCCGACGTGCTGCGTCTGAGAGACTTTGTGTGGAACGTCAATGCCAACGTGTCGTACAACAAGAATGAAATCAAGGAACTCTATAACGGTGTGCAGGAGTATGAATTGCCCAACACCTCTACCAAATGGGTAGTGGGCCATCCGTACGGAGAATTCTTCATCAACCGTTATGTCGGCGTGAACCCTGCCAACGGCGACCCGCTGTGGTATGACAAAGACGGCAACATCACCACCGAATTCCGCGAATCGGACAAAGTGATGGTGGGTAAGAACTACCTGGCTCCCTGGCAAGGCGGCTTCGGCAGCACCCTGACCTGGAAAGGCATCTCGGTAAACGCACAGTTCAGTTGGGTGGCCGACCGCTGGATGTTCAACAACGACCGCTTCTTTGAAGAAAGTAACGGACTCTATACCGGTTATAACCAGTCCAAGCGTCTGCTCTACGACCGCTGGAAGAAACCGGGCGACGTGACCGACATCCCCCGCTGGGGGGTAACGCCGCAGATGGACTCCCGCTTCCTGGAAGATGCTTCTTTCCTGCGTCTGAAGAACCTGATGATCAGCTATACCTTTCCGCAAAGCTGGATGAAAAAGACGAACTTCTTTACCAACGCACGTATCTATGCGCAGGGGCAGAACCTGCTGACTTTCACCAAGTTCAGCGGACTTGACCCGGAAGCGTTCACCAACATGTATCAGGCACAATATCCCATGTCTCGCCAATACTCGTTCGGTCTGGAACTCTCTTTCTAATCTTTTAATTAATGAAACAACGAAAAATGAAAAATATAAAAACATATCTGCTCATGGCCGCTATGGCATTCAGCACCACTGCCTGCCTGGACAAGTATCCGGATGATATGGTACCGACTGACAAGGCTATCACCACTGTGGATGAAGTAGACCAGGCCGTGATTGGCATCTACTCTTCCTGGCTGAACGGAGCGTTATACAGTGGCTACCTCACCTTGCTGCCCGATATCCAGGTAGACCTGGCTTACGCGGTGAACGGCTACTCCAACCAGTTCGGTAACACCTGGCGCTGGAATATCCTTTCTACCGAACCGGAATATGAATCGGTCTATGCCGGACTCTACACCGTCATTACCCGCTGTAATTTTATGCTGGACAATGTGGACCGCGTACGCCAGAATACCACCAACGATGATGACCTGGACCGTCTGGACCAATACTGCGGAGAAGCATACTTTGCCCGCGCACTGGCTTATTCAGAATTGATTAAACTCTTCTGTAAGGCTTACGACCCGGCTACAGCAGCCAACGAACTGGGTGTGGTACTGAAGTCACACTACGATGGTGACGAACCTACCCTCCGTTCATCACTGGAAGCCTCTTATCAGTTTGTCCTGGATGATCTGGAAAGAGCAGCTGGGTACCTGAAGCTGGAAGATGATTTCGATGGGGTTCTCTACAGTACACCTTACTTCTGCGAATACACCATCTATGCACTCCGTGCACGTGTGGCTCTCTACATGCAGAACTGGAAGGACGCTGAGAAATACGCTTCCAAGGTGATCGACAGCAAATACTACAAACTGTCTAGTGTGAACGATATGATAACCAGCTCACAGAACGCTTATCAGTATATGTGGTCGAACGACGAGAGTACCGAGATTATCTGGAAAGTGGGAATGACAGTCAGCAACTATGGAGGCGCCTTGGGGCAGGTCTTCTTCAACTACGACTTTCAAAGCTTTAAGCCCGACTATGTACCGGCAACTTGGGTACTGAACCTCTATTCAGAACAAGACCTGCGCTTTGCAGCCAACTTCGTGACACAGCCTACCGGTTATCCGCACGGGTTGCAGTGGCCGTTGGTAGCCAAATACTTCGGAAATGAATCCTTCATGGCTCAGAACATGTTGCATGTATGTATGCCCAAAGTGTTCCGTCTGTCAGAGCAATACCTGATCCGTGCCGAAGCCCGCGCCAATCAGAAGAATTACAGCGGTGCCAGCAAAGACCTTAGCGATTTACGTCGTGCCCGTTTCCAAGGCGGTAACGGAAGTATCTCGGTCAGCGAACAAAACTGGCTGGAAATTATCGAAGAAGAACGTGTACGCGAATTGTATATGGAAGGCTTCCGCCTGCAAGACCTGAAACGCTGGCACAAAGGCTTCGAACGCAAACCGCAGGAACAATCACTGGCCAACGGTAGCTCGTTGAAGATTGAAGCGGATGATGTGCGCTTTGTATGGCCCATTCCGAAACACGAGCTGGAATCACCGGGTAGCCAGATTCAGCCTAACGAGAGCAATAAATAAGAATAGATTCATCATTTATAAAGTATAAGTATAACAATGAGAAAGATAAACTACGGACTGATGAGCATGCTGGCACTGCTGATGTGCGCCATCACCAGTTGTGGCGATGCAGAGCGTCCCAGCTACGACGGTCCAAACTATATCCTGTTCTCCGATACGCTCACTGTACTGGCCGTACAGAACAACGAAGAAGTCTTCGACATTCCTGTGGCCGCTACAGAAGCCTGCAGCTATGACCGCATAGTAGCCGTGGAGGTTATAGACAAAAAGAGCAACGCCATTGAGGGGAAACACTACACCATTGAATCAAACACCGTCACCATCAAGGCCGGTGAACGGGCTGCCAACGTACGCATCCGCGGTAATTACGATGCCATCGCAGCCACTGACTCGCTGGGGCTCACCCTGCGTTTGCTCACGCAGCAAGCCGATCAATGGGATTTGTATGAAAAGAGCTATGAAGCCAAGGTTATCCTGCAGAAATGCTGCCCGTTCGACATCAACCTCTTCAACGGATATGCCGTGCTTACTTCTACATATATGCAGGAATTTATGCCCAACGTAGATAACCGTCTGATCAAGGCAGTCATCGACCCCGAAGAAGAAAACACCGTTATCATGAAGGATTTCTTCTACGACGGCTACGATGTGAAAATCCGTTTCACTACAAACGACATCCTGAATCCGCTGATTGAAATGGATGAACAGACTTTTGCCTCTACAGCCGAAGCTTTCGGCACCAACTATGGCGATGGTTATCTTCACCTCTATCAGCCTAGCAGCGGTGTATCTTACTACAGTACCTGCGAACAGTTCATCTTCCAGTATTTCACACTGTATGTACCGGGCATGGCTGGCAACAATGTAGTAGGAACTTTTGCCAGCGCCATTGAATGGGTAAGCAACGATGAAGCCAAGAGGCTGTATCTGGAAGGCAGCATGCTGGTATCTGAAACGGTGAAAACAGATTTTGAGAAGAAATAATTTACTAGAAACAAAAAACATAGAATAAGATGAAAAAGAACAAATTTACGTTGGGATGGTTCTTCATCAGTCTGCTGATGGTTTTTGCCGTAACAGCTTGCGACGACGAGGATGACAACGTAGCAACTGTAACCTTCCCTGAAAAGCAAACGATTGGCGGTGCAGCCGGTGAGACTAGAAGCTTGACATTTGATGCTGTAGCCGACTGGACACTGACTTCCTCCAGCACATGGTGTTATTTTATTACGGAAGGAACTCCGGCTGCCAAAGCTGCAGAGGGTGTGAAGGAATATTCCATATCGGGCAAAGCTGGTAAACAAATCGTAACCATCGGCATCTCTGACGAAGGTCAGGACTATGATAATGCTACCGTAGCTTCCATCACCATTCGCATGAACGGACAGGAAGCGGTGATGGCTGAAGTGACCCGCAATGCAGCCGGACGTACGTTCAAACTCTATAAAAAAGGTGAAGGCGATGAATGGGTAGAAGTATCTGCAGAAGAAGGTATCGAAGCCGGTTACAGTGACTTCAATACATATAAAGCAGTAGCAAACTTCCGTTTTTCAGCTACCAACCGTCCTGAATGGCTATCTATCGAAGGAGGTTCCATAGTAGGTTCTGCCAACCAGGAAGTAGAATTCGGTATCAAGGTAGTAGAAAATCGCCCGGACTTCAGTAAATATGTACAAGTAGGCAATATCAACTTTCAAGATGAAGAAGGTAAGCAGGTATATACTTATGCTGTAAACTACAAGGGTATGGATCCGGAAAAAATGAACTATGAAGGTCCAGGCCAATGGAACTGGACGGTGTCTATGGATGGTAAGACTTACTCACAGACAAGCAGTGGTATCTCAGGAAGTGAAGAAACGACTAACGAATACCGTAAGTTTGTAGAATACACCATCACGGCACTGAACGATGAATTCGAGGCTATCTTTGTCGAAGAATATCAGGAATATGGCATGACGCAATATCACCTTAGCGTATATCCGGAAGACAACGTGAACTGGATGCACATGACGAAGTATGAGAACGGAAAAGTTCGTATTACAGTAGATGAAAGCAGTGAGGAACGTACCGGTTATGTATTCGTATTTCCAAAAGCTCTGTATGAAAAGATTGCAGAAGATCCATTCGGTGATAATGGTCTATTTGAAATGAACCAGGAAACCTTTACTAAAGAACTGAAATATGCCTATACAGAAAACTATCTGTTGATGAACTTCGTGCAGAAGAACACATCAAGTCCATCAGACGTAGCTCCGCTGGCAGTTACTTACATGAATACAATAACTGGAGAAAAGACAGAAATCAAACTGAGCAAAGTAGAAGAGGAAGGCATCATTTCTGATTATGGTACAAATAAGATCTACTCAGTTCCTTCTAATATCAACAACATATTGTCCATCAAGCCGACCTTGGATGGTGAATGGGACTTCACAGCCTGGATGGGAGAGCATGATGTAACAAGTTGGGGAGAAAAACAAGAAGATACAATAGTCATTACTCTTAATACTCCGCTGAGCAAAGATATTCACGTTTTATTCAGACAAGACTATCAAAACAAGATTGTACTTGTAATTAAAAAATAAAACAATTACACAATTGAATGAATCGAATGAAACTAAATAAATTATTCCACTTCATCCCTTTTGTCATCGGGTTCTTGCTGATAACAACGGTATTCACCGGTTGCTCCGATGACGATGACGAATTGCAGCAAACCGCCTTCGGCTATGTGCAGTTCAAAATCTACAAGAGCGCATCGGCTGCTACCAAGGGAATAGAGACGAGAGGTACCGACATGCTGGATAAGCTGGACGATGCCAAGAAAATCAAGGTGGTGATGCTGTATGACGGAAGCACCATTGAACAAACCTTGATGCTCAACAGCTATAGTGCTGAAAATGCAGAGTTTGGCCTGCGCAGTGACAAACTGGAACTGCTGGCAGGTAACTATAAACTGATTGGTTATTATCTGTACGACAAACTGGATAACGAGATTTATGCCGGTACACCCAGCAATTATAGGTTCAACGTAGTGGCTGGCGGACTGAAAGTACAGGAACTGTTTGCCGATGCTGTAGCTCGCGGATTGGTCAACTTCAAGCTGATTAAACATGGCTTGCCGAAAGCAGAAGCTGCTTCCCGTGCAGCCAGCGGCTACGAGGATTATCCGTTCTCTAACATCAAGGGTATCAATATCACGGTAAAGAACCTGTTTACTCAGGAACTGACAACCATTGAGAAAGTACCTGTAAAGTATGTGGAAAATCTGAAAGATGGCTATGCCACCTGCGACACAACCGTATGGCTGAAAGCGGGCAGCTACCAGATTAGCTCTTATTCTACTTACTCTGATAAGAAGTGCGATTCCGGCAAATTGCTGGAAATAGCTACCGTGCCTACTTCAGAAACTTTCTTCGTGAAAGATAACGAAGAGTCAGAAGCCACTGTACCCATCCAGTTGAGTGCAACAGCTGAATATTTGAAGGACTACATGGCACTGAAAGAGATCTGGGAAAAACTGAACGGACCCAACTGGAAATACTACGGTGAAGCAGCTCCTATGGGTTGTAACTGGAACTTCGATAAGGAAATCGATATGTGGGGTGACCAGCCTGGCGTACAGTTGCTGGACAACGGTCGTGTGGCATCACTCGTAATTTCCGGATTCGGTGCCGATGGTGTAGTGCCCGATGCTATCGGACAACTGACTGAACTGCGTATTCTGAACCTCGGTGCTCACGATGAACTCATCGGTGGACACCTGTTTGAAGGCGTAGGAACTTCAATGACCCCGGAACAGCGTCAAAGAATCCGCATGGATTATGAACAGAAATTCCTGTATCGCGACATCCGCGAGAATCTTTCACAAATTCTGATTGACGGTATTAATGCCAACCCTGACTTCAAACCTATCAAGAAAAGCAACCGCATTGACAAGAAGGACGTACAGTTCGGTAACCTGACCAACAACATCAGAGGTATCTCTAAAGCCCTGATGCGCTGCACCAAGCTGGAGAATTTTTTCATTGCCAACTCACCGATTGTGGTAGATAACTTCTGCGAAAAATTGCTGGATGAGGAAACTTCTGTTTACCGCAAAGCTTTTGAAGAAGAAGAAACTGCGTGGAGCTGGAATAACTTTACCATGCTGACCGATATGGAAATCTACAACTGCTCACAGCTGACCTCGCTGCCGATGAACATGCTAACAGAGTTGCCGGAATTGCAGATGTTGAACGTGGCTTGCAACCAAAGTATTGAAGGTGACAATTTGCTGGAAAACTGGAATAACTTCATCGACGGAAAGAGCGGCGAGAAAATTCAGGTGCTCTATTTGGGGTACAACAAACTGACTGAAATGCCCGAACATGAACAGTTGAAGAAGATGGTGAAATTGGGCTTGATTGACTTAACCAACAATTTCATCACAAAGGCAAACGCTTTCGGTAAGGAAATTAATCTGACCAAGGTTTATCTGGACTACAACCAAATCACTGAAATCGAGGCGGTAGATGGTTACTTCTGCGGATATTATGACATGGAATCATTCACTTGTACTTACAACAAGCTGACCGAAATGCCTGATATTTTCAACGCAAAATCCAAGTATGTCATCGGCTCTGTCAGCTTTGCACACAATGAAATAACCGGTATGCAAAACGGTGACAACCACCGTGGTGTGAACACCAACAATCTGGATTTGTCGTACAACCACCTGGAAAAATTCCCTGGAGTGATCATCAAAAAAGGTTCTCCGCTGGGCATCTTGATTCTGCAGGCCAACGGTATGAATACTATTAAGGAAGGTGACCTGGTAGGGCCGAACTCTCACCTGCTGACCAGTCTCGACTTCCAGTTCAACAAACTGAAAGAGATTCCTTTTGAAGATTTCGTACCGGAAAACATGCCTTATATCTATGGTATAGAATTCAGCTACAACCGGTTCGCTGAATTCCCGGTTGCTCCGCTGAACTGTAAAGGCCTGACCGTATTTGGTATCCGCCATCAACGTGATGAAAACGGTAATCGCTGCTTAAGCCAATGGCCTACCGGCTTGTATACTTGCCCCAGCCTGATGGCCTTCTTTATCGGTTCTAACGACTTGCGCAAGATTGAAGATACCATTTCACCGTATATCCGTATCTTTGAAATTAAGGACAATCCGAACATTTTTATTGATTTGACTCAGGTATGTCCGTATATCCAAGCAGGTCAATACCAATTGATTTATGACAAGACGCAGAACATTCAGGGATGCGATTACTTATTGGATTAAATAAAAAAAGGAAAATGAAACATTTACTTAAAATAGCATTAGGATTAGTCCTCTGTCTGTGTGTGTGCACCGCTTGCGATGACGACAACGACAATGCAGCTGTCAGCGGCTTCAGCCTGAGCAAGACTGAAGTGGCTGCCAATGCAGAAGGAGGCAAGGAGACGGTCTCCGTAAGCTCGGAAGGCGAATGGGTGGCCAAATCATCCGAACCATGGCTGAACATTTCGCCGGCTAACGGTTTCGGCAACACAGAGTGTGTCATCACCATTGACGAGGCTCTGAAGAACGAAGTGCGTGAAGCAGAAATCCGCTTCATACCGAAAGGACAAGCTCCCAAGGTAATCACAGTAACCCAGTTGGGTTATGGCAAAATGATTCACGTTAAAGAGACGGAAGTTAGCCTTAAAGCTTCAGACGTGTATGCCAAGCGATATTTTGAAGCTATCATCACTGCCAATGTTTCTTTTAAGATTGACTACGAATGGCTCACTACAACAGAAGGAGGTGTGAAACTGGAAAACTGGATTTCTCTGGAAAAGAAGAATGAACCGGTATTTAATTTGGAAAGCGCCCGCCCTCAAACCTACAAGGTACGCTTTGACTGGAAGATGAACCCGGAATGGATAGAGCGTCAGGCTAAAATTAACTTCATTCCTATGGAGCAGGACGGAAAATCAGCCGATGAGGTAGCGATTACTCCGATTCTGGTAACTCAGGCTGCTTCGCCGGTAATTACTGACGACCGTGCCGGAGACTCACTGGCTGTCCTAACCATCCACGAACGTCTGGCTTCGGATATCACTATCAATTCCAGCGAAAATATGATGTATTGGGATAACGTGACCTTATGGAAACGGACAGACAAGGGACTGCCGGGGCCGGAAGCTGTAGACCGCGTTCGTTCAGTGAACTTCGGTACCGTTACCATCAAAGAATCTCTTCCGCAAGAAGTGAGATACCTGAAGTATCTGGAAACATTCCAAGTATACGGTAATGCCAACACCATGCTGCTGAACATCGATCTGGAAAATCATATTTGCGAACTCGAATACTTGAAGAACCTGCAGATTGGCGGTTATGGTCTGGTGTCATTGCCTGAAGATTTTTATAGACTGGGAAATTCACTGGAAAGTCTGGACTTGAGTGCCAACAACTTCACCGGTGTACCCGCTGTATTGACTCAAGAAAACTTTCCCAAGCTGAAAAGTCTGATATTGAGCGGTAACCGCCGTTGGACAGTAAGCAATCTGAAAGATTCTCAATATAACAAAGATACAGAACTGGGCTTCCATATTAACATGAACGAGGATCCAACAGAAATAGACCAACTATTCTTGTGGGATAATCTGGAAGAACTGGTACTTTCTTATAATTATTTGGAAGGTACTCTGCCTACTTACGAAGGCAGACCAGGCTGGCAGGCAGATGATCTGAAACAATACGGAGATACGTTGAACTATCTGTTGAATGACGGCAAAAACATTCCAAAGATTCTGCCGAACATGAAGAGACTGACACTGAACCTGAACTTCTTTACCGGCAAAATACCCAATTGGTTGCGCTACCATCCGCACCTGTTAGATTGGTTCCCCGAAGTACTGATTTTCAACCAGCAGGAAATGGGAATCGACTCTAAGGGAACACCGGTGAAATTCAGCGATGAACCGATCAACTTTGAATATTACTTCGATGCTTATCCTAAATACAGAGAGAAATATGAAGTGGAAGGTGAAGACGAAACAATAAAACCAGAAGAACAAAAGAAGTAACCTATGAAGAAAGTATATATCTATGCACTTGCATATGCCCTGACGGCTGTTTCTTGCCAGGACAACGAATGGGGGGCCGATAGCGCAACTCCGCAGGCTCCTGAAATTGAAATTCCGATGGGAGCAGCAGACGGCGAACTGCTCATCAAGTTTGTCCCTGAAATGAGTGATATCCTGGACCAAACGCTGACGCGTGTTGGCGGGGTAGCCACCCGCTCGGGTATTCCTTCTACCGATGAGGTGCTCAACATCCTGGGTGCCTATCACTTTGAAAGAGTATTTCCGGTAGATCCCAAAACAGAAAAACGTACCCGCGAAGCAGGTATGCACCTGTGGTATATCGTTCGCTTTGACAAAGACGCTGACTTGAAAGAAGCTGCCCGACAGCTCAGAAAGTTGGGGGAAATTTCCAAAATTCAAAGTAATCCTACCCTCCAACGTGCTTACGACCCGAAGAAAAAAACGTTGTATCTCTCGGCCAGTGACTTGCAACATGTGACTCGTACCAGCGAAGGACTGACCTTCAACGACCCGGGATTGAAACACCAATGGCATTACCGGAACGCGGGTAACTACGACTTCGTGAAAAAAGACCGTGCCGAAGCTATTGCCGGTGCAGACGTAAATTGCGGCGAAGCCTGGGAACTGTGTAAAGGAGACCCATCTATCATTGTAGCAGTACTCGATGAAGGTGTGATGTGGAGTCACCCGGATTTGATTGCCAATATGTGGACCAATGAAGCCGAAGAAATCGGTTCTACTGAAGACAAAGACGGAAACGGCTACAAAGGTGACCGTTACGGTTACAACTTTGTGAAGAATACGGGTGTCATCAGCTGGACATCAGCTGATGACACCGGTCACGGAACTCACGTAGCCGGAACTATTGCTGCTGAAAATGGCAATAGTATAGGAGTGAGCGGTATTGCCGGTGGTGACGGTAATACCGGAAGCGGTGTGAAAATCATGACTTGTCAGCTGTTTGATGGTCAGTATGGTGCCACCTTGGCTGCTGAAGCGAAAGCCATTAAATATGCTGCCGACAACGGTGCGGTGGTTCTGCAATGTAGCTGGGGGTACAACTCTCCGGATGCCAACGAAGCACTGGGATATGTACCGGGACCGAAAAATGAACAGGATTGGGAAAACCAATATCCCCTGGAAAAAGAAGCACTGGATTACTTCATCCACAATGCTGGCTCGCCCAACGGTGTGATAGACGGTGGTTTGGCTATCTTTGCATCAGGTAACGAATATGCGCCTTCTTCTTCATTTCCTGCAGGCTATTCCAAATGTATTTCTGTCAGTGCCATCGCTGCCGACTATACTCCGTCTAGCTATACCAACTATGGTGCAGAAATTACACTTTGCGCACCGGGCGGTGACGGCGATTATTACGGAACGCCTGGAGTAGCAGATGACGAGTTTGCCTGGGAAGGGAAAACACAAGGTCTGATACTCTCCACTGCTATTAAAAACGGTCAGTATGCTTATGCCTATATGGAAGGTACGTCTATGGCTTGTCCGCATGTATCAGGGGTAGCGGCCTTGGGACTGTCCTATGCTGTGAAGCAACGTCGCCACTTCAAGGCCGAAGAATTCATAGAACTGATGAAAATTACAGCCAGAGACGATTTCTATCAGACATATGATGAAAAAGTAGAAAAACTGTATTATTACAATCACACGACTTTTGGCGCCCCTCCAACTTTGATGAATCTGATAGAACGTAAAGGGAAAATGGGTAGGCTGGTAGATGCCGGTGCATTGCTCAAGGCTATTGGTAATCACGGTTCAGACATGATTGTACCAAATGTATATCTGGCAACGGGGAAAAGTACATCTATTGATCTGGCTCGTTATTTTATAGATGGAGAAAGCCTGAGTTACAGTTGTACCGTTGCCAATGAAAATATTGCAACTATAAGTGTAGACAAGACGATACTGTCTATAAATGGCATTGCAGACGGTAGTACGACTGTGACTATCCAGGCTGGCAGTAAATCACAGACAATAACGGTTACTGTTCGTAAAAATGCTGGTGGTAGTGGCTGGTTATAATTGAGAGATTAAATGGACATGAAGAAGCGACAATTGATGATACTGACAGTCTTTGTGGGCGGATTAACCGGTTCCATTCCTGTAATAAAAGCGCAGGAATGGCGGTTAATGTCCCGTGAAGAGATAGAAGCCAAGGTACATCCTGTTTTGTTGGAGCAAGCCGGGGAATTTCTTCATTTTGATACGTGCCGCCTGTCAGTAGGTACCATAAATGAACAAAGTCAACCCAAAACCGTATACTTCCATTTTCAGAATGTAAGTCAGCAAACCATTACGTTGAACAAAGTTACCACTACGTGCGGTTGTACTGTTGCCGGATTCTGCAAAAAGCCATTGGCACCCAATGAGGAAAGTATTATTAGCCTGACTTTTCATCCCAGGAACAGACCAGGCACAGTTGATGCAGAAGCATTGGTATATACCAATCTGTCTGATTTTTCACCTGTGGCACGATTGTCACTATGTGGCTATGTCAGTGCGTCTGATGAATGGAATCACCTGCCTCAAAATATGGGACATCTACGACTTGCCCGCAAGCAGGTGTCATTCAGTAAAGCAGGAAAGACGACCATTGAACGCATAGCATGTGCCAATAGTGGAGATCACCCACTCAAACTGAATGCGTTACTGCTGCCTTCATGCCTAAAATTCCATACCGAACCTGCAGTACTTGCTCCCGGGCAGGAAGGTGATCTTGTGATTACACTTGATAAGGAAAAATTGCCCAGTTTCCATACTGAGGAGAAACATCTTTCTCTCATTATAGATGGTGTGATAGGCAAACCTTCGGAAAAAACAATTGAAGTAATTATTAAAAACTAAAAAATAAAAACAAGAAATATGAAACCCTTATTCAGAATAATGACACTTTTCTTGACGCTTTTCTGTTTCGCAGGCTGTGACGATGATGAGGAAGTACTGTCTACATTGAACGTTACAGCTGCTAATCTGGACGGGACTTGGAAATTGGTGGAATGGAACGGCGCTCCCCTGCAAGCAGGCAGTTACTGCTACATTACATTCAACCGTAAGAATAAGACTTATAAAATGTATGATAAGTTTGACAGTATGTACCCCAGTCTCAAAACGGGTAGTTTTGAGATTGAAAAAGAAAAGAATTTAGGCTATATCATTAGTGGGGACTATGATTTCGGCAATGGTGAATGGGCCAATTCCTATATCATAACCGATCTTTTGCCCACTTCCATGATTTGGACTATAAAAGATATTTCATCAGATGTACAAAAATTTGAACGCTGCGATAAGGTTCCCGAAGAAATAGAAAATGAAGTTCGAGACTTTTAGGAAGGTCTCAAAGTTCTTTAGTAATAACGAACGTTATCCGTAGAGGGAGTCAAAAACTCTTTTCTTGAAAAATTATCCCTACTACAGCTATGTGAAAAGAGTAGTTTCCATATTCAAGATGTTTTGGCACCTCATTTGACAATATAAAATTCTCAAAATAAATTCTATAACCTCTTCTATTTTAAGAGAGGAGTAATTAAAGTTTAACAACATTTAGAGGGCATGTCTGTGAAGATATAGCCCTTTTTTAGAAATGAGAGCACTGTCTTTGGAACAATGAAGAAAGTTTTTCTTTTCCAAAAAATAAACAATATTCAATGAGACAATGTGAATTACGATGTACACCCTTCCGTCTTTAATGTAACATATCAGATCACTAGTGTCCCATTAAAACTGGGACGAATTAAAAATAAAATAAACTTGGCCCATTTGGTCCTAATCGGACTATAGCTTTGGCCACAATTGCTTTTGCTTGATTTTGTATGCTACTGTATATCAATGATGTATGTGTAAATTGTATCTTTTTATAGCACATAAAATCTTGTACGCTCAAAAAGGGGGTACCTGCTATTGTAGACGGTTGTACATGCTTTAGCCTCTCTCCTTATAAATATTTACCAAGAGCAAAAATTAGCAGGTTGGTCAAGTTTTACCAGGCAAATGAATATCTGTCTTCCCACGTTCCTTCTCCAGGTCTTTTCACTATCAACTCCGTTGGGTAACCATTGGAATTTAACGTCCATTTAAAATCATAGTCACTAAAATAAAATCCCTGTGAGTCATGTGCATAGGGAGCATGCATCCTAAGCGGCAGATGCTTTGTAGCCGTACCGAGCAGCATACCTCCATAGTAAGCATATATCATCTCGTCCATATCCACATCCAGTAGTTCGTCAAACAGCATCAGACATCCCTTGTTTTCTATAGGAGTTGTAATCTCATCTGTTGTATAGTAGATTTCAGTGTCAGGCCATATGTAGTTATTATCAATTTTCCCATCGCCATTTATATCCTCGCCATCATAATCCAAAAAAGATTGGGTGGAAGTAGCCACGACATTACCATCCTTATAAGTAATCTTCGTTAACTCACCATCGCTTTCGGAACATCTCATTTCAATTAAATGTCCCTCGGTATCGTATTCCATCTCCCAAGTAAACTCATCGGTGTCGGGAATACCAGCGTGGTCTATTGATTTGCAGTATTTTACATAGCCATCACTGTTGAGCTGCAAGTTCAGTTCAGTCATATCACCGTTTTCGTCCGTCACTGTTATTCTGGCTGAATTTATTGAAGCCTCCGCTCGTGTAACAGGAAAATATTCGAAGACGGCCTTTTTGCCCTCATCAGTTGTAATGCTTGTTACCAGTCCATCTTTATTCTGAGAAATAAACATGCCTGAAACAGATTTTGGGAGTCCGCCTGTAAAAACTTTCGCTGGGTTTACTACAATAGAAGTATTTACACTGTCATCATTTTCATCATTATCATCACAAGCTATAAAGCCCAGACATAAACTCATGCTGACAATGATAGGGGTGATTTTGTTAAAAAAAATTATGGTTATAAAATGATTGTTAAATATAAATAAAATGTAATTATAATAAGAAACTGTTTAAAAATTATCCAATAATTTTGTTAAACATGATTTTACAGAAAGCAAGTTGAACCATTGTTTCGGCAGTGTCGGCATGATACTCATAGTCAATAGTGAGTCTTCTGAAGTTTTCCAGCCACGCGAATGACCTTTCAACTATCCACCGCTTGGGGATTACCTTGAATTTGGACGGGCATTCATCTGAACTGAGGACAACTACCAGCTCCCATCCGAACTTATCAAGTACCCAATCAGCGAGGTTTCCTCTATAGCCACCATCCGCAAGGATTTTGGCGAGACGAGGGAATTTGTAAGACTGTTTTTCAATAACCTCCGGTGCTCCCTTGCTGTCATGGACATTGGCTTCATGTACGGCTATAGCCATCAGATTGCCCTGAGTATCAACTATAATATGCTGTTTTCTGCCCTTAATCTTCTTGTTTCCATCAAGCCCTCTGTCAGAATCCACATGGTGAGATGTCTTGACACTACGGGAATCAATGATGCCAAGACTGGGGCTCTTCTCACGACCGGACTTTGTGCGAACTTGTGAACGGATGTTATCCAAAAGGTCTTCAATAACACCTTCGTTCTTCCATTTGCTGAAGTAGTAGTATACACTCTCCCAAGGTGCAAAGTCCTTTGGAATCATGCGCCACTGACAGCCTGTCTTGAGAAGATATAGAATCGCATTCATGATGTTTCTGAGAGAATATTTTCGCTTTCTTTCTTGCGGATTGATGATTTTTTCAATAACTTGCCACTGTTTATCAGTGAGGTTGGTTGAGTATTGTTCCATGACCTTAATTGATTGATACTCATAAAGTTATGAAATATATTTCGATTAACCAACTGATATTCAATTTATTATATATTCATATAACATTATTTTTCTACTAATTTTAAACAGCTTCTAATATTGCAAAGTTTCAAGTTTGCCAAAAATAGAAGTATAAATTATATTAAATAATACTCCTCAGATTTTGTTTGGTGAGAAAGCCGATCATATTCTCACGAATCAATATGTAAATTTTGCAGAACTAGTAATTTGTGTGACTGATAGAAATATAGAGTTGATATTTCTTCTCTGTTGTGTTCTTCAATTAATGCTTTATAATAACAAATTTAATCACTTTTCAGTAAACTTGGTCATTAATATTTTTACTGTAATAAGATGTTTTTTCTGTTTTATGAAATATTGATTAAATATGTCAACAAAAAAACGTGAAAATATGATAATGTTGCTTTGTCTTTCATATTTTTGCATTTGGAGAGAGCAACTCCCTCCAAGACATATTAGAATTTGAAGAAGCGTTATGCTTATCTTGTGAATTGGAAACATAGGAAATTTCACAATTACACACAAGGATGGCATAGTGGTTCTCACGCATATAGCGTGGGCTGCTATTACTGCATTCGTGTGTAAAGGTTATTCCTACGACCTCCAATTTAGAATGTAGCATAGGCATCCCACGTATTCTTATATTTAAATTGTTGATTTCAAGGGATTGCGAAATCATGTAGTATTAAGTAGTATCAATATGAAAGCAAAAATGATGTACATGTTCGGACTACTGGCAGCCTTTACACTGACTGCATGCTCGGACAATGAGAGTGAACCGTCTATAGTAACGGTGGAAAGTATCAGTATTTCACCTTTAAGTATCAGTTTGGAACGTGACAAGACCTATCAACTGCAAGCAGAAGTAACTCCCAAAGAAGCTACGGAGAAAAAGGTATCATGGAGTTCCTCGGACACACAAGTGGCAACTGTATCAGAAAATGGATTGGTGACAGGAGTGAATAGGGGCACCGCTACCGTCACAGCCACGGCAGGCGGCAAGAGTGCCACGTGCCAAGTGACGGTAACATGGGAGGTACAGTCCGTAACGGTATCGCCCGCTACCTTGACAATGACCAAAGTCGGCGAAACGGTCCAACTCACGGCTACGGTTGCTCCCGAAGGTGCCGGTGAAGCGGTTTGGAGTTCATCGGACGAGGCTGTTGCCACTGTCTCATCGGAAGGTCTGGTGACTGCTGTCGGCCAAGGCAACGCTATCATTACAGCCACAGCGGGCGAAAAGACTGCCACCTGCGAAGTGACCGTAGAGATTTCGATAGTCGAAGTGGAGGATGGACAAGCCACCGTGCAACTGGGGGGAGGTTCGCAGGAAGAATTGGCCGAGGCTGTCAGCAAAGCCGCCCAGGAAGGTGTCACCCGTTTCGTGCTTGTCGGCGACTATTCGGGAGTGGGACGATGGACGACCAATATATTCAATGGCATCAAGGCGGAAGTGATTGATTTTTCCGGCGTGACGGACTGGCCAGTGAATGAGGACGGGTTAGCCAGCGTTGATGCGAATGCATTCTATACTTACGAAGGCCCCGACTTCACGGGCATCCAAAAGGTCGTGCTTCCGAAAGAGGTGCAAGCCATAGGGGGGTATGCTTTCTACAAGTGTACCGGCCTGAAGTCGGTAATAGCACCGGGCGTGCAGGTAGTAGACCAAGGCGCATTCTCCGGCTGTAGTAGTTTAACGGAAGTAGAAATGCCGGGCGTGCAGAAAGTTGGTGTCGTTGCTTTTTCGTCTTGTTCCCAACTCACAAAGGTAAATATGCCTGAACTTACAGAAATAGGCAATAGTGGTTTTTCGTACACTTCCTTGACAAAAGTCGATTTACCCAATGTGACAACGGTGGGAGGCTCTGCTTTCTCAACGTGCAAACAGTTGACGGAAGTAAACCTTCCGAAAGTAACAACGATAGGGGAGATTGCAGACGAAGATGCCACCTCACGGATAGGCGGCACCTTTAACTACTGCTCGAAGCTGGAGAAAGTGTATTTGCCTGAAGTGACAACGCTGGGCGATATGGCTTTTAGTGGTTGTAAAGCATTGAAGGAGATAGAACTTCCGGAAGCTACTGAAATCGGCTTGTCGGCTCTGATGAATTGTAGTTCGCTGGTTAGTGTCCGGCTTCCGAAAGCTACTTATTTCGGTCGCGACGTATTTACAAGTTGTGAAGCTCTCTCCCAACTCTATCTGCTGGCAGAGGGAGGGATTAGTGTCCAAAACACGACTTTCGGTTCTGCCGACTCAATAGCCAAGAACGTAGACCTTACGCTGAATGCTAACAAAAAGGGGGAGACTTGGAATGAATTCTGGCAAAGGGAAGAATGGAAAGGCCATGCGTGGAAAAGCATCTCTTTTGCCGAAAACTAAAATTATGATATGTAATAGTCAAAACCGAACCTAAGTTTACGAAAACACGTACAATCTCTATATTGTCAAGATTTTATATTACCAACAAGAAGGGTGGTGCTGGCAAAAAGAAAATAAAATAGCTTTTTGCCAGCATATTTTGCTACTTTTGCTATGTGGTGAATAGATGAAAATAAGACTAAAGAAGTTACATTATTTTTTATTTCTGAATTGGTATTTTGACACTTCTGTTTTCTTAATCCCGCCTCATTTATATGCAAATTGTATGTTTTTAAATATAAATAATTGAGGTTTCAAATTTCGTAATGCACTTATTGTAAATATATTAATATTTATAATATATTTAATTTTAACATTTTGTTGCTAGGATTTGTCCGCATTATGGAAGAACCATACCAATCAACCAGACACACAATATTATTTTGTAATAACCGGCAGCTTGTTTTTGTAGTGTAATACTCCGATATAGTTTTATATGTGCAAAGGTTAGAAAGCCCCCAGCGAGCTATCGCCAGAGGCTTGTTGTTAGAAATACACGTTTAGCATAAGATGGAAAATATAAAGTCACTTGACCCATTATTATAAAAGTCACCTGACCCACCTTTATAACCGAAACTGATCCACTTGGATTATAACCAAAACTGACCCTACAGAATTACCATATTTCAGTCTTGTTTTTGTACTTTAAAAAGCATTTTAACCCGGTATTATTAACCGAATAAAAATTTTAAAGAATGAAAATAAGAATCAAGCACATACTGCGGTGTTTCCAGTCAGGAATGAGTATCCGTAGTATCAGTTCTTCCCTTCTGATTTCACGTAATACAGTAAAACGGTATGTCCGTATATACGAAGATATGGGTATAGAGCTGGAACGCCTATTGAAAATGGACGAGCATCATTTGTATGAACTTTTCAGTGCTGAGACAGACAACGAATCAGCAGGATCTGCAGAGTATATGTATCTTCAAGAACATATACCAGAGTACATTAAACGACTTAAATCCCGTGGAACAACAAGAAGGTCCTTGTATGAGGA
>CDZY01045301.1_pt1 | contig 25778 bp, 19 predicted proteins | sample 557671 | NCBI WGS metagenome assembly CDZY01 (sample SAMEA3182091, study PRJEB8094) | gut metagenome | biome: human; feature: gut; material: Stool; isolation source: human stools | place: Canada | collected 2013-03-11
TGCCAACCCTGTATAGGTATCTATTGCATTTAGGATATATGGAGTTTTTGCATCCTTTATTCGCTCAGTACCACCTCGCAATGCTTTTCCATCTATCGCTATATGCATTCCTTTTTCGGAAATAATTCCTGTCATCCATTCAATGAATGCAAGGCAAAACATTTCTTCATCAACGGTACTTAGCAGTCGAGAGATAGTGGATACAGAGGCTATTCCGTTTTCTAATTTCATAAATTGCCTCAACCATTCTAAATGCCTGTCACACCATTTGAGGCATCTGCGCAGGGAAAACCTTCCTACAAGATATCCGATTACAAGATAGGTTAACATTTCTGCATAATCATGCTTTGTTTTTCTTCCACATCTGGGATCAATTACCATTTGCATGTAGCTGATAAGTTCTTTTGTTCCTTTATTTATACTCCATGGAAACAGAAATTTTCTCCAGTATTTTTTCCTGTTCCATTGTGATTTTAGAAACAATAGCTTCTTTTTCGATATATACAAGATAAACATTCTTCAGCTTCTTAAGTTCATCGAACTCCAAGCCATATTTCTTATAAAATCTGCGCATCAGCATTCCAGCCTGACTAGAAAAAGAAAACTCCAATTCTTCTTCACTTTTAATTCTATGTTCCTTTAAAAGATAGGTTTCTGGCGACCATTTTAAAATCATACATTCCAGTTTTTCTTCCCATCCATCTCCAACAGCTTTTTTCCAATCATCTGGGCAGGAATCCCATACTGCTTTCGAAAATCCATACTCCTTTACTTCAATTGAAGTTGTAGCAAGTTTTTTCTTTTTACTTTCAATAACACCATCTGGGGTAATAATTCCAACATATGTATCGACAGGTTGCGGATACTTTTTCCCCGGAACACGTTTTGAAGTTCTCTTATAAAGATAGTATGTTCCACCTATCTTTTTTACGGTAGTCCCTCTGACTCTTTGCTCTTGTACCCATTCTGGGTAAATAATTTCACCCTTCATAAATGCCTCCTTTCTGTATAAGTATAATATACCTATACTATAATTCTATTATACCTATACAGAAAGAAAAAAGCCAGTGTTTTGAGCAAAATGTATAGATGCTCAAAACACTGACCATTGCTGAATTAATTAACTTTAAAACTTATCTTCGTGAAACAACCCTATCTGCTATGCTAAAAGTGCAGAGAGGTGAGCGTATGGACGAAGAATTTATCCGCAATCGGATCACAGAATTGCGATTGAAAAAAGGTGTTTCAGAATATCAGATGAGCATGGAGTTAGGGCAGAACAGAAGCTATATTCAGGCGATTTCCTCTGGGCGTTCTATGCCGTCTATGAAGCAGTTCCTCAACATCTGTGAGTATTTTGAAATCACACCGCTTCAATTTTTTGATGCACAGGAAAATAACCCTCAGCTTATCAAGAAGGCTTTGGACGGAATGAGAAAGATGTCAGATGACGATTTGATTATGCTGATTGGTTTTATAAGTCGCTTAAACACAGAAAACTAACGATAGGAGGCAGTAAGCGTCCCGTCGTTAGTTTTTCATTTTATGCGCAGCATATTGTGGCAAGCAATGCTTGTGGCTATCCATTTCGCCACAAGCTGCTTGTTGAGGGCAGCGCCCCCAAGCCCCTTTGAACACAGAATTTCATTCTGTGGCTGCGCGTTCTGCGAACGCTTTTGACCAGGACCAGCTTACCGCTGGCCGTGGTCTTTTTCTTTTTCAACATCCTGTTCTACCTCCATTTTCAGCACTCGGTCTACATTAGCCTTTGCCGTTAAAAGCTCCCGCATTTCTTCACGGGAACGCCGGTACTCGGCATAGGTCTTTTTCTTTTCTTCCAGCAATTTCGCGTACTCCGTCTGCAACTCTTTGACCTTGGGCAGCTTCTTGACGCCCATCTCATCAAAGGCATTCTTAGCAGCCTGGTGGAGCAGAATTTCTTCCTCATGTTCCTCCCGGAATTTCTTAGAGTAGCCGGCCTTGCGGTAGTCCACATAGACCTCACGGGTCTTGGCATAATTTACGATGTGAGTACGCAGAACAGCAATCTCTGCCATGCGCTTTTCAGCTGCTTTGATCTGTGCCGAAAGCTCATTGTGATGTGCCGTGGCAGCCGCAGCCTTTTCTTCCAAAACCGCATACTCCAGCAGGTTATGCTCTGATAGGTAGTTCATGGTCTGCGCCATTTGCTTCAGATTGAAAACTTTAGCCCATCGCGCATAGCCAGCACCTTTTCCTGCCTGCAATTTTGCCTGAATGTCCACCAGCAGATTGACCTTCTGCGTCTCTGCCTGTGTAACTATTTTCTTTCGTGGGGTATGCGCTTTCTTCCCGGAGAGAACCGCCTGCAAATCATCTAATCCATATCCTTCGCCCAGGCTGTCCATACGGGCGGCTTTCTCCCAACCGGGGAGCTTCAAGCGATATGATTTCCCGCGTTTTGATACTTCACAGCCGGACTCTTGCAGCAGCTTCAGCAACGCCTCAAAGTCAGTAGGACTTTGTGATAATGCGTTGTCAATCGCTACACGCAGCAGCTCTCGGTGAGAGGGCTTTGCCTGATCGCCCAGCCACTTGTTATAGCTCTTTCCGTGAGGTTTCGGATTCTCCACAATGGACAGTCCGTTTTCGACGCAGATGGTGTCACTTAACTGTCGGACTGCCTTGGTGCTGCCCCAAAAGTTTCGGAATTTCCGGTCATATTCTAAGCTGACCGATGACCAGATAATGTGATTGTGAATGTGCGACTTGTCTATGTGAGTGCAGACCACAAAGGCATGATTACCCTTGGTAAAGCGCTTGGCAAATTCTACGCCCAGCCGGTTGGCTTCTTCCGGAGTGATCTCACCGGGGCGGAAAGACTGGCGCACATGATAGGCAATCACATCGTCCGCACCTCGCACTCGTCCGGTCGCGGCAAGGTACTGTCGCTTTGCCAGAAGGAACTCTGCATCCGCAGTCCGACTGTCACACGCATAGCCGGTAATGAGCCTGCCGTTATCTGTTTTTTGGGGATTGGCCACATAGTCGATGATGTCACTGATCGCCCGACTTTCTGTGCGGCCCTTGCCGACATGAAGCGGCATGATTCTCGTGGTTGCCATAGGTCAGACCTCCTTCCCGAAAAGAAAACGGCCTGCCATAGCAGACCGCTTTCACTATTCTATAAAACTTTCTTCATCGAAAAAATTGAACTCATCATCTTCTAAGTGTCTTGGTGGAAATCTCATTTCATATTGCTCTTGCGCCAATGCACGGACATCAGGCCGCCTATCCTTTAGTCGATTTTTCAGCCAGGACAACTGCTCTTTCGATAGCCTCCATGGAAGATTCAAAAGACGATTCAGTGTCATCAGTTCAGCCTGCTTTTCTGCTGGTAGCGAAGCACAGGATTTACAAATGTGGGATGCATGACCTTTGCCTGAAAATTTTTCGTTGGCTTTGTATTCACCACAAACTTTACAATAGTGTCCATGCTTTTTCATAAGCTGATGCCCTTCTCGCAAAGAACATATAACCTGCGAATTGCTTTCATAATCACATCCCATTCCAAATCAGAAGCATAAGAAAACTTTTTACGGTATGCCTCCCAAAGTTTTTGCATAACCGAATCATTTTCCACTTCGTCAAAAACTTCTTCAGCCTGGTTAAGATACTTCTCCGATCCCCGTTTATGAGCAGTTGCCAGAAGCGCATCATGTAAAATTTTCGGGTTCAGCGTGGTTCCATGCAGCTGTTCTAAAATGTAAATATCGTAGAAATCTCTCATGCGGGTATTGGTTGTGGTTCTGGTAATAATGGTTTCCAGTTTTTCTGCCAGCACAGTTTCTAAATTATAAGCCCAAATATCAATGGAGCGATCTTCCAGCATAAGTTTGAATGAATACCGAACCTCTCTTGGAGTGATTGCATCTCCCGTAGAAATATCAATTTTCAAAGGGGTCACTACACCATCGAATGTTGTACTCATGCTGACACGAATCCCCGGATACTCTGCTTCATCCATAATCTCCGAAATACTTTTCAGCTGAAATTTAACACCATCATCAATCGGAACAGTTACGATTGATGAAATTAGATTCTCAATATCCTCCACATTAACATTAGCTCCTTTTATGGTTGCATCCAAATCCATCGTAGAGCGGGCATCCAATCCAACCATAGCCGCTACCAACATACCACCCTTTAAGATAAACTTATCACGATACTCAGAAAGAGAAATACGCTCCAAAAAACGCTCCATCATGTAGTTCCTCATTAAAATCTGAGCATCTGCGGATTTTTCTCTGGAAAGGTTTCGTATTAAATCTTTAAGCTGCCTTGCTGTTTTTATCATAAAAGTACCTCCAAATACTGTCGTAAAATTTTTTCCACCTTGAACATCCCGGCATATTGCATTAAAGCTCGCAGGTTCTTATCTTTTCTACGGGCATACGCTTTCAGTGCTCCCTGAAAGGTCTGAATTTCAATTCTGCTACGGCTTCTGAGCAAATCACAGATCGTTCGCTCCATATCATAAACCGGCACAGTATGCCCGAACGGAGTTTTCGCTGTTGTAAGTCCTACATCATGTAAGTCTGCTTTAATCGTAAAAACTTGAATGCCTTCTGCTTTCATTTTGCTTGGATTGCATCCAGTTTTGACCGTAACTGTATATTCTATTGGTTCACGGTCTGTCAGATCGTGAAAAAATAAAGCTGTTTCATGTGAAAATACTGCTTGTTCAAATCGCAAATGAAGCAGATACATGGCATCCACCCAGGAATCTTTGGACAGATAAATCCCATGTGCAACTCTATCCAAATCTCGTGAACGCACATAATCATAAAATACCGGCTTTGAAATTCCAGAGGATACGACCTGTGATGTTCGCAGCATTCCTTCTTGTGCTGTTAGCATCTGATCCAGCTGTTCAAATTGTCCCATCATGTCACTTCCTTTCGTACTAATATTATATTCAATATTAGTTCAAAAGTAAAGTCGTGGATATATAGTTTCTCTTTCCAAATTTAACAGACGGTGTTTGGCATTTTGTGGCTTTGCGTATTTTTTATCCATAAACCCAATCCTGAATGGCAAATTTCAAACTCTGCACCTTACCCATCAGCCAGATTGCAGCCAACGGCAGCCCCATAGGGCTAATCAAAAATGCCATAACCAGCAAAATCACACCATTTTGCGGGGAATAGGTAATAAGCACAGCCACGCCAAGCAGAGCAATTACAGTGCTGAGCAGACCAAGCACCAGACCGGATATGTAGATCAGCCCCGTGCAGAGCCAGACAAAAAGCGTCAGCACCAAAATGACCGGTGCAGTTATAATCATCAAAAGCCCTTTCAAAATCTTCATGTCATTTCCTCCTTGCAGCGTTCTTGGTATCTTTTCTAATCATATTGTCCGGCATGGGCAGGCAAAAGACAAGGATACCGATAAAAAGAAAAAGCGGAGAGAGGAGCAGCGAAGTAATGCCGTTCCTCCCTCCGCAAATGGAGTATCTATCCCTGTTATAAAAGTTCGGAAAGCTGGGTAAGGATTTCCTCTACGCCCTCCCATAACTGTTCCTGCCGCTGGGATATATCCTCCAAGTCAGCATCATAAACCCGCCCAGTCTCATGCACTTTACGGGTCAGCTGGTTTAAGTTGTTGCTGTTTCGGCGCATCAGGGAAACAAGCTCCTTCAGCTCCGGCAGCTCCAGCTTGACTACATACCCATCCAGCGCCATTTTTCTTAGATAGGCTTCACGGTTGGAGGTTCCAAACTGAGACATTTTTTGCTCAATCACAGCAAGCTCCTCCGCTGAAACTCTAAAGTTTAATTGCATATCCCGCTTACGCTTTGCCATGGTTATCTCTCCGGTCCCTGTTTCTTCGGGGCGGCAGGCTTATGGGCAGGCAGTTCCTGCTTGAGCTTATCCCGTACAGAGGGGCGGGACGGTTGTATCTTTTCTCCCTGAGTACGGCTGCGCTGCTGTTCTTCTCGCACCAGATCAATAAAGCCATCCAGCACAGCAGGGTGGCTGTTTAAGGCATAACCACAACGGACGGTTTCGGGGTTCTCGTTGGGAATGGTCTTAGCCCATTCCTTATTGCGTCGGGAGTAGCGCCCATCCCAGTCCTGAAGCTGGACGGTGTTGGCCAGAACCAAAGCCACACGCTCCATGCCATAGGTCTCGATCACACCCTTTGCCGCATCGTGACTGAGATACATTCCGTCGAAGTATTCCCGCACCGCCGCTTCAATAGACTCCTTGCATTGGCGATTTACATTGTTGGAAGCTCGGTACTGCTCCAGCTCCCCATGTTCTCTCGCATAGGCAGCTGAATGGGGATAGATCGGTGTTGTTCGCAGTTCCTCTTTAGCTCTGCACACATCGTCGGCACGGTTCTCAATACTGTCCCGGATCACATCCATATAGCCGGTCTCCAGCTTTTCAAAATAACGGTACACATCCGCCAGCGGAGAGGGAGATTCCAAAAGTGCCTGAGCCTGGGCATCAGTCAGCTCCAGTTCCTCCATCGCCATCACAATGTCCTCGCGGATGGTGTACTCATAGGCATGGTTTAAGACTTCTTCCGGGGACTGGCTTTTCAGCCAGTCCCGGAACTTGTCCTGTTCGGCAGCCATCTTTTCATAAAGGGCTGTATTTAGATCGTTGGTATTCATGTTATCGCACCTCCTCATGCTGTTTTGGTTTCTTGTCTGTACTGCGGGGCGGCACCGGGCGTTTCAGATGATCCAGCACCGAAGGCCGTGTGCTTTTGGCAACAACAGCCTCGGCGTGTGCCTGTCCCTTTCCGTCGATGTTGAGCAAAGTATCCAGCTCCACCAGACGGGCGTTTTTGCTTCTCAGTTCTTCTTCATAAAGAAATGGCTTTCCTACTTCCTCCTTTGCCGCAGCCTGCTGCTGATAGAGGTTATCCAGTTGGGCCTTTGCCGCCTCCAGACGCTGGGGCATCTGGGCGAGGGCATTGTCGATACGGGTAAGATTTCCGCGAGGGTCTGTACCAAGGGTTGCCCGGTGGGTCATCTGTCCTTTCAGCAGGAGCGTATACTCCTGTTTCCAAGCGGAAAATTCCACGGATATGGCATAGCCCCGGTAGTTGCCGATCTGCACCGGATCGGAGGTTTTGACCTCCTTGCAGGCATCCAAAAGGGCTGCACCGGCGTTCTCCTTATCGGTCAGCAGATCGCCGCGGATTTCCATACCAGCAAAACCGTCCTCCGGGTGCGGGTGCGCTGCCAAAACCTCCAGATCGGATTCAAAGCCCTTGATAAAGCCTTTGTGCTTTTCAATCTCCTCCGGGAAGTATTTGAGCAGCTGGTCCTCCAGACGATATTGCTTGCTCTGGTGGTCGGCTTTCATCAGCTTCAGGCGGGATACCTCCACATCCAAATCCATACGCTCCTTGATGCGGGGATCTCCAGCACACAGAGCCTTGATCTCGGCAAAACTGAGGGCTGTTTCATCCACATCATCGCAGGAACGCACCGGCGATTTAGAAGTCATGATCTGGCTGATGAATTTCTGCTTATTCTCCACCGTCTGCCAGAGGTATGCATCAAAGGTTCCTTCTGTCACATAGCGGTACACATGGACAAGAGGATTCTTGTTACCCTGACGCTCGATACGACCCTTGCGCTGGGCAAGGTCTCCCGGTCTCCACGGACAGTCCAGGTCATGAAGTGCCACCAGACGGTCCTGCACATTGGTGCCTGCGCCCATCTTGGCGGTGCTGCCTAAGAGGACACGAACCTGACCGGTACGGACTTTAGAGAACAGCTCCTTTTTCCGCACTTCGGTATTGGCTTCATGGATAAAAGCGATCTGGTCGGCAGGCATCCCCTGGGCAATAAGTTTCTGACGAATATCGTCATATACCGTAAAGGCCGGCTCCTGCTCCGGCAGAGGCACAGTGCCTTCCAATGCGTGAAGCAGTGGATTATCCAGCGTTTTCGCCGCCTTGCTTGCAGGAGCCTTTGCCTGTGGTGTAGAAATGTCGCAGAACACCAGCTGGGTCAGCTTGTCAGCTTTGCCGTCCCGCCAGATCTGCATGATGTTGTCCACACACTGATTGACCTTTGTGCCAGGTTCGTCCGGCAGCATCTGGTTGACGATCCTCTGGTCAAGCCCCAACTTACGGCCATCCGAGGTAATCTTGAGCATGTTATCCTGGGACGGGTCAACAGTTCCGCTGTGTACCAGCGATGCACGCTCCGAAAGAGCTTTGACCATTTCCTGCTGATGTTCGGTGGGCTGCGCCACGATGTTGTGGTACTCCACTTCCGGGGTAGGCAGATTCAGTTGGTCGGCGGTCTTGATGTCCGCCACTTCTTTGAACAGGTTCATCAGCTCTGGGAGGTTGAAAAACTTGCTGAATCTCGTTCTTGCCCGGTAGCCGGTTCCCTCCGGTGCCAGCTCCAATGCTGTGACGGTCTCCCCAAATCGGGAAGCCCAGCAGTCGAAGTGGGTCATGTTCAGTTCTTGCAGGCGTTCATACTGAAGATAACGCTGCATGGTGTAAAGCTCGGTCATGGAGTTGCTGACCGGGGTGCCGGTGGCAAAGATCACACCACGATTTCCGGTGATCTCGTCCATATAGCGGCACTTGGCAAACATATCGGAGGATTTCTGCGCGTCCGATGTGGAAAGACCAGCCACATTCCGCATTTTTGTGTATAAAAACAGGTTCTTGTAGTTGTGGGCCTCGTCCACAAACAGCCGGTCCACACCCAGCTGCTCAAAAGTTACCACATCATCTTTTCGCCCCTCGGCTTGCAGCTTTTCCAGTCTGGCTTCCAGAGACTTTCTGGTACGCTCCAGCTGCTTGACGGTAAAACGCTCGCCGCCGCTGGCCTGCACCTCTGCGATGCCCTCGGTGATCTCGTCGATCTGCTCATAGAGAAGCCTTTCCTGACGCTCCCGGCTGATGGGGATACGCTCAAACTGGCTGTGTCCCATGATGATGGCGTCGTAGTCACCGGTCGCAATACGGGCGCAGAACTTTTTGCGGTTATGGGTCTCAAAGTCCTTTTTGGTTGTGACTAAGATGTTGGCAGAAGGATAGAGGCGCAGAAACTCTGATGCCCACTGCTCAGTCAGGTGGTTGGGAACCACAAAGAGAGATTTCTGGCACAAGCCCAGGCGTTTGGCTTCCATCGCAGCGGCCACCATCTCAAAGGTTTTGCCCGCGCCTACTTCGTGTGCCAGCAGGGTATTTCCGCCATACAGCACATGGGCGATGGCACTTTTCTGGTGTTCCCGCAGGGTAATGGCCGGGTTCATGCCGCCAAAAGTGATATGGCTGCCATCATACTCGCGGGGACGGGTAGAGTTCATTTCTTCGTTATACTGGCGCACCAAAGTCTGGCGGCGCTCCGGGTCTCTCCAGATCCAGTCCCTAAAGGCTTCCCGGATCGCCTGCTGTTTTTGGGCAGCCAGAGTGGTCTCCTTGGCGTTTAGTACGCGGCGCTCTTTTCCGTCTGCGTCCTCTATGGTGTCATAGATACGGACATCCCGCAGGTTTAAGGAATCCTCCAGAATCTTGTAGGCGTTGGCGCGGCTGGTTCCGTAGGTGGTATAAGCTGCCACATCGTTGTAGGATACAGAAGATTTCCCCTTGATCTGCCATTCAGCAGTAAAGGAGGAATAGTTGACCTCAATGCTGCGCTGGAGATAAACCGGGGTGTTGAAGGTCTCGTACATAAACTGCTGGATGTACTCCTTGTCAATCCAGGTAGCGCCCAGACGCACCTCGATCTCCGACGCATTCAGGTCTTTGGGCTGGGCGGCGGTAAGGGCTTCCACATTGACTGCATAAACCGGGTCCTGCTGTGCCGCCCGCTGCGCCTGACGCAGTTTGCGGCGTACATTGCCGGAAAGGTATTCATCAGCAGTCACAAAATGGGGTGTGCCGTCTTTCTCCAACTGTCCCGGTACACGGAAGATCACGCCTTGCAGCTCTCCGGCCAGTTCTTCTTTTGTTTTTCCGGTAAGCCGACTCATATAGCTCATATCTACGCAGGCCTTTTCCGAGATGGACACCGCCAGTGCTTCGCTTGCCGTATCCACAGTAACCACTGCCTGATGGGGCTTGATGGTCCGTTTGGTGAACATATCCGCCTTGCGCTCCAGCTTTCCGTCCTCGTCGATAACTTCCAGCGCACAGAGCAGGTAATAGGAAGAATCATCTGCATAGGCCAGTCGGTTTGCACGGTCATTGATAAGGCCATATTTTGCAGAAAAGCTATCATAGAGGCTGTTCAGTTCCGCCTGCTTTTGGGTAATGGTGCTGTCCGGAACCGCTGCATCCATCTGAAGGTCGATCAGTTCCTGCACACAATCACGCAGTCCCACAAGACCTTTCACGCGGGCTTCGGCGGTGGCGTTGAGGTCAGGGCGCACCATACGGCTGTTTTCCCGGTAGTACACCTGCCCGTCTACAATGGCATAGGAATAGTTCTTCACATTGGGGTCGGCAGGAATGGAGGTGTCAATAGCTTCGCCTTCGCCCAGCTCCGGCAGCTCTGCCTCCTGATAAGTGCCATGAATGTACTTCACGGCATCATGCAGCTGGTCGGAAAGCTCCAGTTCCTCGATAGGATTCACAGTGTAGTCCATACCATGAGCAGTGCTTACCGGCTCCTGTCTGCCCAGCACCATTTCCGGGTGGTCGATAAAATACCGGTTGATGGCAAACCCATCCTCCGTTTGTCCGGTCTGAGTCCATTCCGGCACGATGTCCAGCGGACGGTCCCGCTTTTGGAGAAAAATGATGTCCGATACAACCTCGGCACCGGCATTCTTTTTGAACGCATCATTGGGCAGACGGATAGTACCCAGCAGTTCGGCACGTTGGGCAAGATAGCGGCGCACGGTGGAATCCTTGGCATCCATGGTATAGCGGGAGGTCACAAAAGCCACCACACCGCCGGGACGCACCTGATCCAGTGCTTTGGCGAAAAAGTAATTATGAATGTTGAAATTCAGCTTGTTGTAGACTTTGTCATTGACCTGATACTGACCAAAAGGCACATTGCCGATGGCAAGGTCAAAGAAGTCACGCCTGTCAGTGGTCTCAAAGCCGCCTACTGTGATGTCCGCCTTGGGATAGAGCTGCTTTGCGATACGCCCGGAAACCGGGTCCAGCTCCACACCGTACAAACGGCTGTTTCTCATTTCCTCCGGCAGCATACCGAAGAAGTTGCCCACACCCATAGATGGCTCCAAAATATTTCCGGTCTCAAAGCCCATGCGCCCCACCGCTTCATAGATGGCCTGAATGACCGTAGGGCTGGTGTAATGGGCGTTGAGGGTAGAGCTTCTGGCGGCGGCATATTCCTCCGGGGTCAGCAGTTCTTTTAGCTGGGCATACTCTAAAGCCCATACCGGTTTCTCCGGTTCAAACGCATCAGAGAGACCGCCCCAGCCCACATAGCGGGAAAGAACCTCCTGTTGTTCGGGGCTTGCCTGCTGTCCGGCAGCTTCCAGCTCTTTCAGCAAACGAATCGCATTGACATTTGCCTGGAACTTGGCTTTCGGACCGCCTTCGCCCAAATGCTCATCGGTAATGCGGAAGTTTTTTGCATTGCGGCGCAGGTTAGCCTTGTATTCCTCATAGGAGGCTTCCTCGGCAGCTTTGGCATTGGGAAAGGTCTGCCACTGGCCATTGACCTGAATGGAAACCGGGTGTTCATCCAACACTTCCTCAAAGGTTTTCTCCGGCTCAGTCACAGGGGCTGGTGGCTCCGGCTCCTCGATATGCAGTCGTTCCACCACCACATCATAAGGCAGATGGTTCTTATCGCCCGGATAGACGGCCATGGTCTCGGAATGGAAGGTCGGGGATTCGGTAGCCGGTTGGGGCTGTTCCTGTCCAAAACCGTCCTGCTGACGGGCATACATCCCGCGCAGCAAAGGCGCAACCTCATCCCAGCGGAAATACAGCATAGCCAGACGCTTTTCCTCTGCATCCATGACTTCCAGTTCTACGCCCTGTGCCGTGGTACGGTAATCGGCAATATCGCCGGTCTCCAGATTCAGTGTCTCAATCCCACCGGAATAGGCTCTGCTCAGCCAGTAGGCGATCTCGCTGTTGCTCCTGCCGGATTGCAGCAGTGTGGAAATCTGCTTTTTATCCGCTTCATCCATCAGTCCATGAGCCAATACATCCCGCAAGTCCTGATCTGCCTTGTCCGGGTCAATGGGAAGAAACTCGGTATAGTAAGCATTGCGGCGGTCTGCCCGAAGCAGCTGCTCGAACTGTTCTTTGCGCTCTGCCCGATAGATGGGATATACCATGCCGGTGGGCAGAAGCTGTACGGTGTCCTCCCGCAGCTCTGTGATCTGATAGGCGTCATCCTCGATATACACGGTATCGCCCACGGCATAGACCGGGGCGGCTGGGTCGTAAGAAGTCTTTTGCGGAATTGGGCGGCGAACTGCGTCATATTCCTCATCGGAAATGGAAACTTCGGAAGTCTGCTCTGTCTCGGCATCTGCGATCTGCTCTGCATCTGACATCACCTGTTGGATAAACGGGGCATTGTCCAGTTTTTTCGGGTCTGTCACCTGTCCGTTGACGATCCCTCTTTCTTCCAGAGCTTCCCGGATGGCGATTGGGTCGATGTCGTCAAAGCGGTTCTGTTCTTCTTCGGTATAGAACCGGTCCTCCTGAATGAGCTGGGCAATCCGGCGCTGTACCTTCGGCCAGGGCAGCTGCGTTTCCTCCGGGCTGCCGGCACGGACAACAAACAGGCTGTTGCTGTTACTGCCGCCGTATTCCTGAGCCAGCCATGCAGCGGTATCTTTTTCTCTTGCATGGTCTTTCATATAACGGACGACAGCGTGTTTACTCTCGATATTGCCGTTCCATGCACAAATGGCAGTATCAATATCTTCCTGAGAAAGAGGGCGCAGAAGTTCATGGAGCTTTGGATAGGTTTCGTCGATCACTTCCCGGTGCAGTCGCTGTCGGAACTCCGGCACATCCGAATAGAGTCGGATCAGCTCCATATCCTTAGAACCAAGGACTACACGGCGCACAGCGGCATTGCCCTCGATGACAGCATTTTCACGGTCGGAATGACCGCAGGCATTTCGATATGCCACATCCTCAGATATGGCGGCAGTCACCACAGGCTTATACTGCTCAAACTGCTCCCGAAGGGTAGGCTTTGGCGTTTCTTCCTCCACCTCCGGCTGCTGGGCTTGGATGGCATCTTCTTCGGCCAATTCCTTTTCAGCCTGGATTTTGTCATACTGCGCCTGTTCCTGTTCGGTAAGATAGCGGCCTTTCTGGACAAGTAAGGTAATGCGCTTGGCAACCTTTTCCCAGTTCAAGTGAACATCCGGGCAGTCCTGCTTTTTATAGTGCAGTCCTTTCCCATCGTGATCTTCGCCGCTGTGTGTTGCGCCGGACAGGGCATGAGAGCGTCCGCCAATGCCATACTCGTCTTTAAGGAATCTCACTTTTTCCTTATCCGTATGGTTTTCCATGAAGAACGCATAGATACGGCCTTTTCCTCCGGCAAAACTGCTGCCGCCGGTCATGGCGGTGTCGATCTCATCCTCTGTAATGAAATGCTGGACGGTTGGCACTTGGGAAAGGTCCGAAGAAAAAGTCCTGCGGGGCAGGTCAAGGTCTTTCAGGTTCTCCCAGATTTCCCTTGGCCTATGGTAATGAAAGCGCAACAGGTCACGGTCCTGCTGATAGGCAGTCCAGAAGGCGGCGTATTCTTCCTTGAGTGTCTGGCGGAAAGCCGGGTCATTCAACTGCTCCGTCAGGCGGTGGGTCTCCTCCGGGAACCCATTGCCTTTGATCTCTGACAGGCAGGACAAATATCCGGCTTCTCTGGCGTCCTCACTGAGATCGTGATATAGGTTCCAGAACTTTGTGGCAAGGAGGGAGCGTTCATAGCCTGCCGCTTCTGCAAGTTCCACATTGGAGGCAAACTGGCCGCTCTCCAAAAGCTCCCCGATACGCTCTGCGGCGCTCTCCCAGGAAACAACCTGAGCAGACCTGTCATAACGGACAGACTTCCCGTGGGAAAGATGGATACCATCCTCAGCATACCATGCGCTCACACTACCAAGGCCGTTGCCGCCGTGGTACAGCGTTTTCAGTATCTCGGCAATCTCAGCGGTGGTTTTCTGCTTTTCAAAGGCTGCAACCACACACTCCCTCTGGCGGTCTGTATTGCCGCCCAAACGCAGCACATGGTCAATGTCGTTTTGGGTAAAAGAAAAAGCAGAGGATGTATGCGCTACATTCTCTGCTTCATCTATGGATTGGATCTGTTCCGCTTCGGAGAGGAACAGGTTTAGGGTCAGCTGTTGATAAGCTCCGCCATCAGGATTTCCTCTGCCTGGGCTTTGCAGGTGTTCATCAGCCCCACCCACTTCATGGGATCGCTGGCTTTCAGTTCCTCGGTGGCTCCTGCTTCCTTCGCCAGCTGGGGTATCATCTGCTCCAGTCTGTTCTGGGCGGTCTCGTCGATCTCCAGAAGGTGCGGGTACAGCTTCTCGCTCAGCAACATCTGGTTGTAGAGGATGGGATGGTGTTCCTTCAGGTAGGTTTTCCTCATCCTGCCGTACTTGCCCAGAGGTTTCTCCGGCTGCTGGCTCAGCTTCAGGTCGGGAATCAGATAGTCTCCGTTCTGGATATAGGTCATGGGATTGTTCATCTTGTTTGCTCCTTTCTTGGTTGGCTTCGCGCTCTGCATTTCGGACGGTGACGCCGATCTGCCGCAGCACCTGTTGGTTGATCTGGCTGACCGCTGTTCCCAGCGCCCCGATGGTGGACGGGGTGTTGAAATCAAAGATCGCCATGAAATCTTCGTGGTCGAAGTAGCGTTCCGGCTCCAGTCCGCAGCGGGACATCAAAGCGTAAGTGATGCTGACGGTGGCGGCTGCCTTGAACTGCACTCCGATGTTATACTCATCATATTCCTCCAAAAAGGAACCGTCAACGATATAGAAGAAGTCCTGCTGATGCTCCGTCCAGTATTCCTCAGCCAGTTTTCCGGCTACCTCGGTAAGCTGTCCTGCAAGGTCATCACCGGAAACATCATAGGTGCGCTCCAGCATGGCCTGCACTGAATCCAGATGGCGCTCCTCCAGCTGCCACAGCCAGGGAGTGCGGGAATGTTCACGGGTTCCGGTGTCTGAAATGTCAAAGACATAACGCAGGCGAGGTCTGTCCCCGGAATCATCCACCAGAGCGATTCCCTTGGAACCGCGCCTTACATACCGGCCCATCTTTTCATTCCACAAATCGTACTCTGCACAGGCGGTAGCGTCCGGTCGCTGGGCGTAGATCATCAGCTGCTCATGGAACGGGTACTTGTAAAGGCGAGAAGCAGTGGTGAGAAACTCTGCCCATTCCTGCCAGCTCCCCGTGAGCTGTGTTGCCACCTTGTCCGCCATCTGTGCATATAGTTCAGCTTTGGTTGGCATGGTATTCTGTCCTCCTTTCAGTTTTGGGGTAAAAGGTGGGGTGGCAAATTGCCACCCCATCCCTGCGGTTATGGTGTTTACTGGTCAAAATCCGGGTACAGCTCCAGCTGGTCAAAGTCCTCATCGGTCATCGCACAGAGCTTCGTAAGGGCGCTGTCGGTTAGCTCCCTCAGTTCCGTTTCCTCCGGCGAAAGCTCGCCGCGCATTTCACGCAGGCTGTCGATCAGCCCGGTGCGGCTGCCGGTATTGTAAATGCACATCAGGTTCATTTCCTCAAAAGTAAAGTTTCCCATATCAAATCTCCCTTTCTGCGCTCTTTTTTTGCGCTGTCTTTTTGTGTTCTGCTTTGGGCTGGCTTTTCAGCTGCTCCATGACGGACTTTTTCTTTTCCCGTTCCTTCCGATGAATGGCGTCAGTCAAGTCCATCAGGGAAATGGGCTGACCGCTTCGGGCCTGCTGTTCCAGCTCTGCCACGGTCGGCTCTTTTGGGCCATTGTTGATGATACCGTCGATCATGCCGTAATCGTCCTCCATGGCCATTTCCGCATTTTTCAGCGGATTTTGCGGCAAGAATCCGGGGATCTGGGTAAAACCAACGCTGTCACAGTAATGACAGGATACCTTACCGTCCTGCTTGATCGCAACGATGTCGCTGACGCTCATGGAGGGACTGTGAAAGTCCACGGGTTTTTCCAGATTGAATTGCTGATAGAGTTTTTCCAGCTGCTCCGGCACAGTGCCAGACTCCCTCAGCGGAGCGGTGTAGATTAGGTCATAATTGCTGCGGTCTATGGAAATGTCATGGGACTTTAACCAATCCAGATTCATAAAGCGCACATTCTGCGGATCGTCACGGCTTACCTGATAGATGGCAAAGCAATCTCTATTCTGGGAGAGAAATGCCTGTTCTCGTTCCTGCTGATGTTCCTGACGCTCCATGACCTTTTCGTGGAACTGAGGGCTTTTCTCCCATTCCTCACGGTCCACGCCAAAAAGACCGCCATGATCCATGATTTCCTGCGGGTCAAACACCATGCTCTCCGTATTGTCCTCATGCAGCACATAGACGGTCAAACCAGCGGCATCCAGTTCCAGCGCCCGTTCTCTGGTGACAGGGAGCATCCCATCATAGAAGTAGCCGTATTCCTGCATATCCGGTGTGGATACCTGCTCATCAGGCATAGGGTATTCATCCAGCGCCTGCTCTTGTGCTTCCGGCAGCTGAGAAGAAGCAGTCATCTGACTGGCCTCTGCCTGCATCTGCTGGTAGGCAGCTTCCTGCAAAGTCTCGATCATGGACAACGGTGCGTATTTTACAGAGTCTCTGTCCAGATCGTTGTCATCACAAATCTGGAGAACTGCCTTCATGCGGGAAAGCTCCGGCATATCCAGCTGACCGCCATCCAGCTCTTTCATGGACGCGGCATCGTAAATGGTGTAGTCCCAGCCGCTGTCACAAGGCTGGATATGAAGATAGGTGGCATCGTCAATTAGAAACAAAGCCTCCTGCTGGTTTGCCTCCGCATCAAGAACCGCCATTTCCGGCTCTTTTTTTGCATTGGGGTCAATTCCACGCTCTTTGCAGATTTCCTTATAGTGGCGCTCAATGTCAGAGATCAAAGTGCCGGAGGTCTTGTTGATGGTTTCCAAACTGGCTCTCAGCTCTTTCAGTTCCTTGCCCTGACTCCAGCTTGCAATATAGCCGAAGCTGTTTTCTCCGGTCTCGATGCCAAAATACTTGCAGACTGCATAGGAGATGCTTTCAGCCTCCACTTCCTCCGTGTGGCGGTCTTTCCTCTGTTCTTGCAAAAACTGGGCGAGGGTAGAAAAGCCGCCAACAAAATTCAGCCCTTCTTCCTCGGTCAGCATCAGGCGTCCATCTTCCGCCAGCTCCAACGGCTCTGTCAGCAGAACGGAACCTGCATGGTTTACAACCACTCGTTCTTCTACACAGACCTGCTCTCCGGGGTCGTAGTCAGAACCGCGCAGGTCATAGCAATAAACGTCCTCCGGCAGATTATCACGGACAATCCGCCCATTGGAGAACAGACCGGGTTTATCAAACAGCTCGATCTCCTGATATTGCTCGTCATTGGCAATCTGAATCTTTTTCTGATTGTGGAGCTTGCTGTGGGCAATCTCATGAACCGTGGCCGAAACCGTCTGCACCTCGCTCATGCCCTGGCGAATGGCAATTTTCTGATGATCGGCAGAAAAATAGCCGTCCGTATCGGCGGCCATTGCTTCAAAAGTGATCGGCACCAGCGCACTGCGGCGCAGGGCCTCCATGAATGCCTCATAATTTGGCACATTTCCGGAAAGGGAGGAAGCAAGCTCCGGCAAAGGTTTCCCATCAGTCTGGCTCACATCAAAGACCTTGACCGGGCGAAACATGGGGATCTCGATTTCTTTTTCCTCTGTGATGATCTTTCCGTCTTTATCCAAAATCGGAGCCTTGGTATCCGGGTCCAGTTTCTGCTCCTCGATTTTCTTCTTGTACGGTGTGGGGGCGATGATGGTAATGCCATGTTCTCCCTTTTTAACATGACGCTCAAACTGGGCTTTCCACTTATTGTATCCGGCTACCAAAGTGGCGTCCGGCTTCTGCATATAGATGAGCATGGTGTTGTTTACCGAATAGCGGTGGAAGCGGGACATAACGGACAGATAGCGCATATACTTTTCACTCTCAAACAGTTCCTTGATGCCCTGCTCGATGCCGTCTGTGATTTCCCTTAGCCGCTCTCGGTTGGTGGGTTTGTTCTCAGCCATGATTTTCAATCTCCTTTCCAAGTGTGTGATTTCTGCTGTGTGTTCTGCAATCCATGCCTTTTGTTCTTCTTCACTTTCATAAAGAAAAAGATCCAGCAGGTACTCCACATAGATTTTCTTATGGATTGCTTCCACAAAGCGGGGGTGCGGTTTCTCCTCCGGTGTCCGGGGAGAATGGTCGCTCTCCCATTTTTTCAGCAGATGGTAGTAATCGGACAGTACGCGATAACACCGCTGCCGATCCTCACGAAACTGCTGTGCCTCGGTTTTCTGCCGGACATACCTCCTGCGGGGAGGGGCCTGACTGTCATAGATCAGGCCAAAGTCCTGTGCCAATTTCTCTGCCGCTTCTTTTGGGGAGAGGTCAAAGAGCTTTGCGGTAAAGTCGATCACATCGCCAGTAGCTCCGCAGCCGAAACAGTAGAAATATTCCTCGTTCAGCTTCATGCTGGGGTTCTTATCATCGTGAAAGGGACAGCAGGCCATGCCATTTCGTTTGACCTCGATCCCATAAAACGCTGCCGCTTCTCTGGTGCTGACCGACTGCTTGACCGCTTCAAATACATTCTCTGCCATGTGCCTTTAACTGCCGGACTTTTTCACAGGGGGCTGGTATCCGGCGGCTTTCGCACGCTCACTGGCAGCTTTGCGACGCTCGGCGCTGTATGGCTCCCGGACTGATACACACCGCTTGGGGACGGTAAAGTTATGGGCGTCCTTTCGGATGATCTGGTCGGGGTGCTTTTTTGCCAGCAGTTCCAGCTTCTCCATCAGATGGGGATCGTGGGTGTAGACCTCAGCCATTGGTTCTGCCTGGTTATAGAGGAGAATGGTTTCCCGTTCCACTAAAGAGAGCTTCATCGGCTGCCTCCTTTCCGCTGGTCAAATTCCAGCTTGAAGTTGGCATACTGTCCATCGTCCTCCAAAACCACAGTGGCATCGTAGGTCTTGCCGGTTTTCTCCGAATATAACCCCGTCACACGGACACGGCCATCGTTCAGCAGCGCAGACACCACAGCCTTGGTCGGCTGTTTTTTCTTGGCAGCCCACCATTTGTTGTTTTTCCAGATTGCAAATCTGCAAGAATCATTCTGACAGAAGAAGCCTTTTTGCAGTTCTGCAACTCCCCCACCGCAGCGAGGGCATTTGCCCACCACCTCGTGGGGCGGAGTGAACAGGTACTCAGTTCCCTTGATGACCTGATAAGTCCCCACCAGATCTTTCAGCATGGTGCTGATCCCGGCCAGAAACTCCTCTGGGGCAAGCTGCCCGCGCTCGATCTCTCCCAGGCGGTACTCCCACTCGGCAGTCAGAAGCGGCGATTGCAGTTGTTCCGGCAGCACTGTGATAAGGGAAACTGCATCGTGGGAAGGGAGAAGCTGCACCGTTTTCCTGCTCTTTTTTCGTTCCAGAAAACCGGCAGATACCAGCTTTTCCAAAATACCGGCACGGGTGGCCGGTGTCCCCAGACCTTTTCGCTCAGCCTCCTCTGGCATATCATCTTTCCCGGCAGTCTCCATTGCGGACAATAGGGTGTCCTCCGTAAAGTGCTGAGGCGGACTGCTTTTGCCTTCTTTGACGATTGCCGCAGCAACCGAAAGGGTCTGGCCTTCGGTCAGCTCCGGCAGAGCTTTCTCTGCGCCCTCTTTTTTCGTCTCTGCATCCTTCATTTTGGCACGGTAAGCGTCCTCCAGTGCTTTCCATCCGGGATGCTTCACCGTTTTTCCTTTGGCGTTAAACTCCCCACCGGCACACGCTGCAATCGCAACAGTTTCCGAATAGATATGGGGCTGGGCTACGGCGCACAGCAGACGAAGGGTCACCAGCTCCAGCACCGCTTTTTCTCCCGCAGGAAGGGCAGAAAGGTCTGCATCCTTGAGATTTCTGGTAGGGATTACTGCGTGATGGTCGGTTACTTTCTTATCGTTGATTACCGTATGCGGATCACAGGTAATGGCGATTTCTTTGCAAAACGGCATGGCGTTGGCAACCAGATTCACCAGCACCGGCAGGCTGTCTGCCATATCGCCGGTCAGATAGCGGCTGTCAGTACGGGGATAGGTGCAGAGCTTCTTTTCATACAGGCTTTGCAGATAGTCCAGGGTCTGCTGGGCTGTAAATCCAAGCAGGCGGTTGGCATCTCTTTGCAGAGTAGTCAGATCATAGAGGGCAGGCGGCTTTTCAGACTTTTCCTTGCACTCCACCTTTTTGATTGTGACAGCTGCATCCTGGCAAGCTTCTTTCAGCTGCTCTGCGCTTGCTCGGTCACTTATGCGCTCCCCGGATACGGTAAGACCGGGCAGCTCCAGCGCCACGGTATAAAAAGGAACCGGCTTAAATGTGTCGATTTCAGCTTCTCGCTGGACAATGAGTGCCAGCGTTGGGGACATCACGCGCCCGATGTTGAGGGTGCGGTGGTACAGCACGGAAAAAAGCCTTGTGGCATTGATCCCTACCAGCCAGTCGGCCTTGGCACGGCAGAGAGCAGCTTTCCGAAGTCCATCATAATCTACACCTGGACGCAGGTTTGCAAAGCCCTCCCTTATGGCGGAGTCCTCCATTGAAGAAATCCAGAGCCTTTTCATCGGCTTTTGGCAGCCTGCCAGCTCATAGACGCTGCGGAAGATCAGCTCGCCCTCGCGTCCGGCATCGCAGGCATTTACCACTTCGGTCACATCTGGGGCGTTCATCAGCTTTTTGAGAATATCAAACTGCTTTTTCTTATCCTTTCCCACCACCATCTGCCAATGCTCCGGCAGGATAGGCAGGTCATCATATCGCCACTTGGCATACTTGGGATCATAACTGTCTGCATCCGCAAGACCAGCCAGATGGCCCACGCACCAGCTGACACGCCAGCCGTTACCCTCCAGATACCCATCCTTACGAGCAGTTGCACCGATTACCGCAGCCAGACTTTGTGCAACCGATGGTTTTTCAGCGATTACCAGTTTATATCTCATCATCTTCAGCCTCCCATTCATTCTGCCAATTATCAGACAGTTTTTTTGCAATGCTGTGTTCTGAGGCAAGTGTAATGTCATAGCCAAAGCGATAATCATATCGGTACAACCTGCCAATCAAATCATTGATTATGATATTGCAGGCCATAATCACACGCTCTTTATCCACCTGCATCAGTTGATAGCGTTGATAATTGTTGTAATATTCTCGATGTCTGTGGGTTCTGCTGACCGTATCTTCCATCAGACAATCTATGGCATCTTTTTCACCATCTTCTTTGCTGCCCTGTGTATAAGACAACAGTTCCTTAACCATGGGAAAACTTTGTTCATCTACCGTTGCTTCTTCGCTCAAAAAACCGATATAAGCTTTTAGTAACAGGCTAACTGCTGTTTTTTCAGCTTCAGATAAAGCGTTCATGGTCTCCGCTGCATCAGGCAACAGTTCCTTTTCCACAAATTCATCTATCTCACCAGAATAAAGCATTCGGATTGAGTCCACACATAAAGAGCGCTTTTGGGGTGCGGTCTCAATTTCAAAATCATAAAGATCCAAGTCATCGTCCTTCTTTGACTTTTTTTGAACTTTGCTGATAGCAGTGAAAAGAATGTCTCCTCCAAAGTAAATTCCGAAGGCGACCAGATCAAAAATAATCAGAAAGTGTAATAACCAGTTCCATGTGTTCATTGTGAGGTCCTCCTTTCTTTGACCATGTGCTGATTTTGGGTGTGGATTTACAGTAAGAGAGTGAGTAGAGCAGCAGAGGACAGGAATTTCTCCCTGTCCTCTGTCCCTTATCCCGCAATGATTTGAAATACGCTACGCTCAAATGGTTCAATCTGCTCTATCGCGTTCCTCATTAGGGTCAGAACCCTCAAAACCATCCTCAAGGACTTCCTCATCTTCGGTTTCCCATTCCTCGGAATCTTCCTCACCATAATCATAATCGTCCAGACTGTCATTGCCCTTGGTCTTAGGCTTATTCTTAACGAGCTTCAAGTAGGCAAATACGCCACCGCCGCCCAGCAGAGCCAGCAGAAGGATCAGCGCAGCCGGGTTCAGTCCGGCAGGCTTCTCTTTTTCCGGCTCCGGTGTTTCTGCCGGAGGTTCCGGTGCTTTTCCCGTACATTTACTCTTATCAGTTACACAGACCGGACAGGCCGTATTAACTGCCCCTGCTTCACATTTCTTCGTGCAGCTGCACACAGCAGGCGGCTCCTCTTTGGGTTTTCCATCTTCCATCAGCGCCATCAGGTCCGCTTCATCCACCTGGTTCAGAAAGTGAACAGCAGTCTTTTTATCCTCGTTGGCCCTGTCGATCAGGATATAAAAATAGTTGCCTGCCTTGGTGGTAACGGTAATGAGCTGTTTGTTGCCCCCAAAATCATCCACCAGAGCGGCGTTACCATCCGGGGTCAGCGGAGGCGCTTTTTCGGGTTCTTCCACCACCACATTACTGTCATTGGTGGTATCCTCTGCCGGGGGCGGCGCTGCGCCCTGGGCAAAAGCGGGAATAGTAAAGCCCGATGCCAGAACCAGCGTCAGGCAAAGGGCAGAAAGTGTTCGGAGCAATCGTTTATTCCTCATAGCTGTTTTCCTCCTGTTCGTTGTTGTCATCCACCATACTGCCGGGAATTGTGCCGCCGGACAGCATGGCGCTCAGCTGAGCCGGGGTCATACGCAGTGCGCGCACCATCTGGACGATCTCCAGGTTTTCAGCCTCGGTTTTCTGTGCCTCCAGCGCCTTGAGCTTTTCCTGATACTCTGCGATCTTCTCGCGGACCTTTGTAATCTCCTGGTCAATGCGTTCAATTTTGTTCTTTGCCATCGTCTATCACTCCTTCTAAAAAATCTCTGTTACCAGTTCATCAGGCCGTAGCCCTTGATACTCTGATAATTCAGGTCATAACTTTTGATCTTGCAGGCATCGCCGGAATTTCCCTCCACGGTATAAACACGGCTGCCATCGGTGCCGACAACGATTCCCACATGGTCTGCGGAACCATCCAGATCCCAATCGAAGAAAATGGCATCACCGGGAGCGATGTTTTCATATCCTCGTGCGCCCCACTGTCCATGAGACTGGAACCACGGAACACCCTGAGACTGACAACCAGCAAAGCGTGGTTCCGTTCGACCGGATTGACCATAGCACCATGATACAAAGCAGGCACACCATTCCACGCGGGAGTTGAAGCCGTACCAGCTCCAATAAGGTTGTCCTCCCACATTGCCCACCTGACTTTTCGCCAGTTCCACCAGCTGCGGATTGCCGGGGCGGGTGCCGTTGATAAATTCAACACCAGTCAAATCTTCAGAAACACCTGTATCGGGAGAACCGCCACCAAACAACAGCGGCTTATTGCCCATAGTCTGTCGGTAGACCTGGTACATCTCCATCTGCTCCGGAGTCAGTAGTTCTGGCGCAAGAGAGGCAATGGAACGGCTTGTTAAAGTTACATGGAGAATACGATATTCATATTCATGCTCATCCCCATCTTCGTCAGTGTAAGTGTGAATCTGAATTTCTTCTCTCAGCGTAAGCTGATACTGTGCATCAAACACACGATCCAGCTCTGCCTGGGCGCTGTGGCGTGTATAGCCCTGCAAGACAGCAGAGAGAAACGCCGCAAGCTCATGGGGGTCATGACCAATCATATCCAGGTTATACCGATACTCGTCATATCCTGAGTGGCTGCTTTCGATGTTGTCGATTTTCTCCTGCAACTGGGCTTCTCTGGCTGCATAATCTGCCTCCACCGCCAGCATTTCCGGGTCATCCGATGGATAGGTAGTGCCGGAAATTACAGAACCAATACTCTGTGCCATCATAGAGCAGGAGGACATGGTATTCATCAGCATACAGGCGATGAGGAAAAAAACCCCTGCCATCAGGAAGCCCTTCTTGTGGCGCATGACGAATGCCCCTGCCTGCTGTGCCTTTTCTTTTACCGTCCTTGCGGCTTTTCCGGTTTTGGACGCAGCCTGGGCGGTATTTCCGGCAGTCTGACCGGTGCGCTTGGCGACGGCATACTGCTTTTTGATACTCTGTTTTTGCTGCCAGCGGGAGAGAGGGTTGCTGGTAAACTGAGGATTTTCCCGTAGGGACTTCTGGTACAGGGCATTTACATTTGCCTTTTCCAGCTTCTGCTCGGCCTGGGCTGCTTTGCGGTACGGCTTCAGCTTGTGGCTGCGATAGCCCTCCCGCACCAGATAAGCGCTGGTCTCCACCGCCTCCTCGGACTTGTGGGCGCTTTCCACGCCCACATTGTCCTGTTCTGTTTCCCGGATCTCTTTGTGAAACTTGCCCGCGACCAGATGGACGGGAGCTTCCTTAACCCCTTGAGAAAGTTTGGAAGGTGGTTTTTTCTTGTCCTCAAAGGTCAGCTTCGAGGTCTTTTTCCCGGTGTCCGGGTCAATGACCGTCTGTCTGACTTTTTTCTTTGGAATATTGGCCTGCGCCTTATCTGCTCTGGCCGTAGCTTTCTCCGTTTTGCGGATCGGCTTTTCCAGTGCAGGGTCAGCCCGTTCCTCATCAGTAAAGCGCAGGCGCGGCTCTTTATTCAAACCAATCACCCATTAGGATAGCATCCATCATGTGGTGCAGCTCCACATAGAGGGCCAAACCTTCCGGATCATATAGCGGATGCACGGTGAGATACGCATGGACTTGCGCCAGAATCTCAGAGAGCATTGTGATAGGTCTGCACCCTACAATGGTTGCTGCACCAGGGGCACACATCATATTCGCCCAAATCGAAAAGAGACGGGCAAGACCAATTTCGCCATCCTCATTCAAGGTTTTGAGTTCTTTGTCAGCGGTACGACACTCAACAACAGCGGAGGCCATTACCGGAAGCAACATGAATTCGTGAGCCTCCAATGCCTCACGGAAAAAAATCATGGTATCAAGTTCGCAAATATTCTGTTTCATAGTTATTCATCCTCCTTTTTCAGTTCCTGGGGTTTGGTGGTCATAATGCGGTAAAGCTCAGTATTCTTCGGGAAGTGGTCAACGAAGGGCAGGATGGTGGAGCCATAGAACAGCAGGCCCTCGCCCTCACCGGAGTGGGTCACATAGCTAAGCTGGTGCGTGGAAATGCCCAGCTGCTTGGCGAGAATCTGACGGTCTCCGCCTGCCTGGTTGAGCATATACACGAAGTCGGAGTTTTCAAAGATGTTCTCCACCTCGCGGCTGCTCAAAAGGTCTTTGACATTCTGGGTGATACCTGTCGGAATACCGCCCCATTTGCGGAATCGCTTCCAGATTTCCACCGTATAAGCGGCGGTCTGCTCCTCCTTCAAAAGCAGGTGCATCTCGTCGATGTAGTAACGGGTGGACTTGTGGGCAGCGCGGTTGATGGTAACGCGGTTCCACACCTGATCCTGTACCACCAGCATACCGATTTTCTTGAGCTGCTTGCCCAGTTCCTTGATGTCATAGCAGACAATGCGGTTGTTGATGTCCACATTGCTCTGGTGGTTGAACACATTGAGGGAGCCGGTTACATAGATTTCAAGGGCCGTAGCGATATACTGGGCTTCCTTTTCCTCCTGTTCCCGAAGCAGGTTATATAGGTCCTCCA
>CDZY01012814.1_pt1 | contig 24546 bp, 24 predicted proteins | sample 557671 | NCBI WGS metagenome assembly CDZY01 (sample SAMEA3182091, study PRJEB8094) | gut metagenome | biome: human; feature: gut; material: Stool; isolation source: human stools | place: Canada | collected 2013-03-11
AACCTCCTTTTTTGACTCCATTTTATCAAGGCTTGTAAAACCTCGCAAAATCGGCGAGCTTTGCTCGTTCGATGTGATTGTTTTGGCGGCTTTGACGCCAAAACTTTAACCAGCAATATATTAAATGCCCCTCAAACCCACCCGAAATCATCTGATTTCTACCATTCTCAAACTCTGCGATAAGACTTGTTCTTAACGCTCGACAAAATGCCCCAAATTCGCTCCGACCGTTGTTAGGGTAAAGTTATCCCACCGACCTCAGAACCTCGCCACACAAGGCGACACGGCGCGAACTGCGGCGAATTACTGCTCGGACTGCTTTTCCGGTTCGGCAGAAGCAGGATTCTTCGGCTTTCTCGCAGGCTTTCTGTCCGACATCATATCAATAAAATCTCTCACATTCTGCGGAACGACCTTGCCGTAAAGCTGATCCGCATACTTTTCAAGCTCCGCCGCAAGAGTTGTGTTCTTCTGCTCCAGATACATTTCTATCGCAGATAGCTTTTTCTCGTTTACACTTACAGTAACTGATTTTTTCAACCTATCACACTCCAATAAAATTAATTTTCTGATGAGCTGTCCTCATTCACACTTTGAATAGCGTCTTCCACCTCCTGAGGATATTCTATCCCCTCATAGGTGCACCAGCTTGTCCAGCTACCATTTGAAACAGGCTCTTTTGTGACATAGCCAACGCTTTCAGAACTGTAAACAACTTCTCCGTTCCCAACATAAACTCCGTGCTTACTGCCGTCGAACAGTCCTATTCCTGCGGTCTCCGGCATGGTATCAAGACTTCCTTGCTCCGTGTAAACTAGCGTATCGTAATCGCAACCGAACATTTTGTCCGTAGGATCGTAGTTCAGATACCCAAGCACAAGTCCTGCGTTGTCAGCATATCTGATGCGGTCTATTTCGTCTCTTTCACCGGCAGCACCGCTTTTGTATCCCCACCCTGAGATAAAAGCATTCTCCGCCCAAGCCGCAAGGTCTAAACAGTTTTTACTGCCTGCGTCATTGAACATATATGAATTTAAGGTGCTGTTCATAACAAATGTGTATGTGCGAACAAATTCGTCATAGTCTATCTCCAAGCCGTAAGTCGAGTTTATCGCCGCAATCAAATCGCTGTCATTCGGAGCATTAGCAAACAGATCAGCATATGACTCAGCATTAAAATTCTGAACATCTTCAAAGTAAGACATATATATCAGCTGAGCCTTTATGGTTTGAACCTTGACACCCTTTTCGTCCATAGCGTTGGCAATGTCATTACCTGCTGATCGGATATCATCGAGCCTTTGCCTGCTTTCACTGTCAAGAGAACTGTAAAAATCATCGGCATTAATGTGAAGTTCAGGCACTTGAGCTTCCTCGCCGACCTCCCCAAGAGAAGAAAGCATCACCGCAGGAGCACACAGCAAAAGGAGCAGACCCACCGCAGCACTAAGCACCGCAGTCACAAGCTTGCCTCGCTTTTTTTCATCACCAAGAATATATACAGCTGCCTTTTTAAGAGCCGCCGCAACTGTCGCCGACATTACATCACCTTCCTCCTGCCGAACCAAACAGCGCCGCCTTGTAAGCAGGAGCAATGACCTGCAGCAGATACCTCTCGTTTCCGCACCGATACAGACAAGTACCTCTTTCGGGATACTTTATCAAGCCATATTCCGATTCTTCTAACTGCAAGGTATCAATAAAAGCAGTGGGCGAAATGTTACCCGGATTGAACAGAAAATGATGTGACGGAATGGAGAACAGCGGCTTTGTGAACTCCTTTATCTCAGGCAGCAGAAAGTCCTCGATATTCTGACTTGCCAGAATAAACGAGGACTCTTTCTTACGCACACGTTTCATACCGTTACGAATATATTCTATCGCCGTCATATTAGTGAGGAATAAATACAGCTCATCAACTGCCGCAACAGTATTTCCCCTGCCTAAAAGCTGATCAGACATATATGACAAGATGTTGAACAGCAGAGTATCTTTCAGCCGTTTGTTTGTATCCATAAGACCTTTTACTCCGAAACAGATAAACTCGCCGTTCTTGATGTTGGTGCATCCGTTGAAGTACTTCGACTCTGCTCCTTTGCACATACTGTGCAGTCCAAGACAGATGTTCTGTAACATTTCTTCGGTATAGAGATGTTTCTTCCCGTGATCGAATGCCATAAATTCCTTTTCTATGAGTTCGTATAGATCGCTCATAATCGGATAATCCTCGTTTTTCTGCGTACTGAAATCCGTAAAATCATCTATGCCGAATCTTGCGTACAGCTTCATCAGCATAATTTCTATCGTATCTATCTCTGCGTCTGTGAAGTCCTTGTACGCTCTGAAAAAATCCTTGAGATAGCTGATGTGCTGACTAAGTCGGGTGACCTTGCGGAACGCTTCGGGCGAATCGGAATCCGCTCTGTCGCCGTCACCCCATGCTTTCGGTTCAAGAGGATTGATCATATACTCACCCGACATCATGTCAATGTAGGTGCCGCCGAGATTTGAACAAAGGTCATGGTACTCGGCTTCCGGGTCTAAACAGAGGATAGATTTGCCTGCCTCACGCTGATTGCACAGCAAAAGCTTCATCAAGTACGACTTACCCTGACCGCTGTTGCCGAGTATAAGAATGTTGGAGTTTGTTTTGTCCTCAGTTCGCTTGTCAAAGTCAACAAGAATATTCGTGCCGTACTTATCTCTTCCAACATAAAAGCCGCTCTCATCGGTCTTGCCGCTGTAATTCAAGGGATAAAGATCAGCCACCGAGCTTGCAGGAAGAACACGTTCAAACTGACTTGCGAATACGTTATTGCCCGCAGGATGAACAGACAAGAATCCTTCTTTCTGACGTAAAAGCAAACGGTCAACGGATATTTTGGAACGTGTCAGTTCCATTTGAATATCAGCCTGCAGTTCTTTCAGCTTATCCTCAGTACTTGCTTTTAGCTCGATAAACACGGCTGTATGCAGGAGCGGCTCTTTGTTCCTTCTAAGCTCCGACAGCAGTTCTACCACATCGTCGATGTTGTTCTGAGCCTTGATGCTTTCGTTGACGTCATTTGTGGTGGTCATCATATGGTTCTTACGCATTGCCTGCTGAACGATCTTCCTTTGCTCCATGCTTGTAACAAGTCGGTTGTAGATACGGAGCGTTACACCGTTCCTGTCCGCAAGGTGAGCAAGTATAGCCGTTTCTTCCGTACTTGGCGGATACTCAGTCACAGCCCAGACGCATCTGAAACTGTTTCCGCAGATGTAGTGATCTGTGTAAAAGCGTATAATGCCCGGTGCAATGCGGTCAAAAAAGTCCTTTGTATCGATGATCTCAAGCTGTTCTTCTGACAGTTCTTTTTTCTTTTGCTTTCTACTTCTCATTAACAGTCACCTCCTGTTTTTCTAGATCAAATTCAGTTTCTCCCTCAATATCGGGGATCTCTTCGCCTGAAATACTTGTACCGAAAAACAAAGCAAGCATTCTTTTTATCTCAGGCTTTGACATTCTTCTTGCCGCAAATCCATGTTCGGAAATCGCTTTATCAACACGATTCAGCGTATTGAATATTTGCTCGTCTTTCTCACGTCTGAATCTGATTGCAAACATAAACTGTCTTGCAGATGACATCTCTACCTGAATCTCGTCAAGAAAATCATAGTCCGCCTGCAAGAGCTTTCGCACAGCCTCATTCTGCTCTGTCTGCAAACGCTTTTTGACATATGTTTTGTTGCTGTCGAAGCACTCACAGGAATCCAAAGCAAGTATTTCAAGATCCGGTATCGTGCTTAACAGCATCATAAAGTGATGTATCTTCACGTCGATATTCGCCGCAGACAGCACGGAAATATTGGTCGGCTCTACGCTGAAAAATGTTATCTCAGCTTTGTCGGTTTTTACGCCGAAACGAGTAAAGCGTTCAAGACCGATAAGACCCTGAACGCTGTTTTTGTTATTCTTCAATAATTTTTCCTCCATAAAAATAATTGCTGTGAGGTTATGAAAAACTTCACAGCATTGAAGATATAGTCCATAATTGCAGTTTCGTCGACCCGAAGTGAGAGAAACGCAAAGCAGGCGGTCGCAGCAAAGGGCAGGACGTTCCAGAAGTTCACCAGAATCACAACCGACAGAATTATTCCGCCGCAGATTATGATAAAATCCCGAACGCTCCAAAACCACAGCTTTACGCTTGCTCTCAGGTTTTCGGGATAGATGTAGGTTTTCATTTTGCTCCTCCTTTCAGCATTCCAATAGCCTTAGCACCCATAGAAACAGTATGACTAACACTCATCATATTGACTCTAACGCTGGTATCAAGCCCGTACATCTGAGCTATCCTCGGCACTTCGTTTGCCGACAGGCATATCCCCACCGCAAGCAATGGGTGCTGAGTGTAAGTCAGAAGACCGATATACAATATCGTTGTCTGCAAAAAAGCCGTCAGACAAGTAGCGATGACCTGCTTGCACCAGCTGTAAAAGCCGTCGGTGTAGCCCCTCGGAACTCCGAACATATACAAGCTCCCAACAGCTATCTGGCAAAGCATTATGCCGCCTCGTTTGATGTTTGCAAACACAACTTTCACCGTGCAGTAACCGAATAAGATCATAAAAAAGAGACTGAACAGCGAAATATCTGAGGCAAGAGCAAATATGACCGCAAGTCCGGTGTCTGCCATCGTGTCGCTTGTTCCGGATATGAAGTTTCCAAGCAGCTCAGTTGCAAACGTACCCTGCATATTGACGCAGAACGAATAAAGCCTTTGGGGAACGACTGTCACAAGACTTGCCGCCATAAAGCCTTTCAGTACATTTATGCAGGTGTTCTTGATGTTCGCCTGCCCCGATTCATAAGCGACAGCCGTATCGAACACAGCTACAACAAGCCCGCAGACAAAAAGCATCCACGCAAAACTGCCAAACAGTCCAACGAACACCTGTACCCAGGACAAAGCGAAAATATCCGTTGCAGTCTCGTTAATAAATGTGAATAATTCCGCTATCAGACCATACACCTTATTGAATATCCATTCAAACATAATATCCCAAATAGCGTCGCTTATCGCATCGGCGGCAGCACCAACTGTGTTGTCCCAAAGCGATGAGATACCGTCGCTTATCCAGTCAATAGCGTCTGAGATCCAATCAAACATCCACACCACCTCCTGCCTTTGTTATCTCTCCCTTTATCTTGTACAGCGAGCTGCGGCGTCCGCCTTGGATATGATAGCGAGGTATCCGTTCTAACAATCCACGGTTTTCAAGTTCCGTAAATGCACGATACACCGTGCTTTTGTGTATACTCAGATCTTCTGCTATCCTGCGTACAGAGGGAAAACATTCTCCGTTTTTGTCCGCACGGTTTGCCAGATAGCAGTACACAGCCACAGCCTTGTGGCTTAGCCCTAAGTCGTAGATCCTTCTTGGAAATATCAATATGCATCAGCTCCTTTTACGTTTTAACAGTTGTCTTTTTCTTTGCCGTCAGCTCCTCATATTCTAACGTGCTCTCTTTTTCCTTCTGCGGATATTTCACTTCAACGTCACGGATAAGTTCATCACGCTCTTTGTATGAAACGGCACGAGCGGTCTTATCGGGAAGTTTGTATTCTTCTTCAAATTTTATCCCCCATTTGAAGAACAGCTTCAGCTTGCTAATCATCGGGTGTGTTCCTGTTTTCATAACGATAAACTGTCCTTTCGGCATAGATTTCAGCTCGTCCACAGTCATAAGCGGTCTGCCTATCATCTGCAATGACTGGCTTTTATCCCTGCCGTTTGATATAGAACCGCTCAATACAGTCTGTTCGCCCAAAGCTTTTGAAAGCACCTCTGCACTCTGGCTGTTTGGTGCAAATCCGCCGAACACAGTAAGCTGAGTGTTGTCGGTTATTATCTCCATACCCTGTTTGCCATAGTTCTGCTCAAGCTGTGCCAAGGACTGTATTATCGCCACAATGGATATTTTTCTTGAACGTCCTGCGGAGAACATAGATTCAGCGCCCTCTATCTTAGGAAAAGTTCCAAACTCGTCGCAGTAGAACATAACTCTGTTTTTAAGCTTGCCGCCGTTTTCGTCTGCAATGACTAATATCTCACGATATAACTGTTGGATAAGCAGGCTGACCATAAAGTACTTGCTTGTATCTTCTTCGGGAAGAACGATAAAGATAGCAGACTTTTCATTGCAGAACTTCTCAGCGTCTATCGCCGTTCCAAAACACAGCATTTGTTCAAGTTCAGAATCTAGAAAACTGTTGAGCCTTGAAAGTGCAGTCGACATTACCGACAGCATAGACTGGTCAGACGCATTCAGAGCCGCTCCTGCAAGCCATTTTGCTTTGTGTTCGCTTGGAAGTTTGTCCATAAGCTTTGAAAAATACATTTTAGGTTTTACTTTCGGGTCTGGCTGATACTTAGCGAGCAAGTCCTGAATAAGCTTGAAAACGGAAACTATATGCCGTTCGTTTTTGTCGCCAAACTCCGCCAAAAGCAGGATAACAGAGGCAAGCAAGCCTTCCGCTGCATCGTAAAAGAACGCATTCTGACCGTAGCTTGCACTGTCACCTCCGCCGATATTGATAATTGTCTTTGCTGTTATCTTTGCATACTTTTCCGCTTTTGCTTTCGCTGAAAGATTGTTTTTATCGGACAGATAAATATCCATATACTTGTTTACAAGATGCAGGATATTGTTTTCGTCTGAACGAGTAGGATTTCTCAAGTCTAGCACAGAAACATTGTAACCGTAATATTTGCTTGCGATAGTTCCGTAATTTCGTGCTACGTCCCCTTTGGTGTCCGTACTGATGAACGACATTCCGCTTGCGCAAGCAAGTTCAATGTTCGGGTACAGGAAATATGCGGTTTTGCCCACGCCCGCAGCGCCTATCATAAGCGTGTGAACATCGCCGTCATCTACAATAGCCACAGTTTTTTTGCCGTGTGTCCGACAGCCTACCACCGTACCTTGAACAGTCGGCAGGTTCTGACCTTTTCTCCACATCTCCGGCTCGAATGGCAGAGGGATAAAAGTACGCTTTATCTCAGCTTTTGTCGCCCACCTCGCAGTTCCGTGCTGTCCATTGCCGACTTTTTTTGCCTTTATTCCGTTAAGCGACTTGTTGTCAAGCAGATTTACTACCACTAAAAAGGCGATAAAAGCTACAACAAGTGCTCCTATGAAAATCATTTGTTTTTCATTCAATTCACCACTTCCAATCTATAAAATATTCTATCTTTTGTATTTAATAAGATAGTTAGTTTGTTATCTTCAAGGTATTGCGCTGTGAGGCGGAGGGTATCGCATTACCCGAACTCCATACACGGTTCGGGTTCAGAAATAATATCTATATCCTCGCACTGCTCCTGAATCGGTACACTTAAAGCTTCCTCAACCGACAATCTGACAGCATTATCCGCAAGCTGATACAGCATTTTCGCAGTCAGTACCGACTGTTCACGAGTACAGGCAGTCCGCTTAAGATCACGCAAAACCTCCTGCATACATTCCTGCAAAGCCCTTTGTTTCTGTGCCTTTTTGCCCTTGTCGGTGTAAGGCTTGTAACTGCCTTTGAGCTTGTTTTGGAGCCATACAAACGCCTTACACTCGCTGTTTATCTGCTCGGTTTTGGGCATAAAAAAAGCCGAGCCTGCAAGCTCGGACTATCCTTAACGAAGAAATAAATATTATGTATTACCCGTAAGCACAACATCTTACGGGCTTTGATTTCTATTTGCTCAAGACTGACGGCTGTCAATCTCAAATGTGTAATGGATCACTATCGTATTGCCGCAGGTTCTTGAATACTTTTCCGTTTTTTCATAAACCTCTATCCTGCGTATAAACACTCTCAGCAGTTCAGGAGTAAGCTTAGGCATTTCAATGTATTCCTTAGCTTTTGCTATAAACTTCTGAATGTACTGCTCACGTAGATCCATTTCAGATATTTTGTGCGATATAGATTCGAGTTCAAGACGAAGATGCGATTGTTCCTGTTCGTAACCGCTTGAAAGAATATCATAACGTTCCGGGGTAATACGCCCTGTGACCCTGTCCTCATACAGACAGCTAATGATATTGTCAAGCTGTTTTATTCTTGCAGTGATCTGCTCTTTCTCACGCTCGGCATTTATACACAATCTCCTTGCCTCGACCTCGCCGTTCTTAGCTGCCATTGCGTAAAACTCCTCAGGATTATCTCGGGCGAAGGCTGTGGCGGCTTTGAGATTTTCAAGTACGATTTGATCTAAAACTTGTTCTCTGATATGATGACAGGTGCAGTCGGTTGTACGCTTTTGGTAGCCTCCGCATATGAAGCTGTTTTTTTCAACAGCCTTTGTCTTTGCCCTCTGAAGATACAACCGCTTACCGCAGTCGCCGCAGTAAAGGTATCCTGCATATTTATCCATTTCTCCTTGTCTATCGGGACGTTTTCTTCCGTCAAAATGCTTTTGTACTAAATCAAAGGTTTTTCTGTCAACGATAGGTTCATGGGTGTTTTCAAAAATCAGAACGTTTTCCTCATCGTTTTTAATACGTTTTTTCAGCTTGTTGGACTTGGTATAGGTTTTAAAATTCACGGTATCGCCGCAGTAGACTCTGTTTGAAAGCATCAGTCGAACGGACTTCTGATCCCAATGATACGGTTTATCCGGATTCAATCTTCCCGTCCTGCGTCCTGTTTTTCTGAATGCGTAAACGCTTGGCGACATAACTTTCTGTGCACACAATTTATCACATATCTTCATTATTCCGATTCCGTCTGCATACATTTCAAAAATTCCTTTCACTATCGGCGCTGTTTCGGGATCTGGGATCAGCTGCTTAGGATCGTCGGGATTCTTCATGTATCCATATGCTATTACCGATCCAACACGCTCACCGCGCTCGCCCTTTGCACGCTGAACCGCTCTGATCTTTTTACTTGTATCCCTTGCAAAAAGATCGTTGAAATAATTGCGTATTCCCGCATAATCGTTTGTACCGTCGGCGCTGTCTACACCGTCGTTTACGGCGATAAAACGGACGTCATACTGCGGAAAGGTAACTTCCATAAGCATACCCGTCTGCAAATATTCTCTGCCAAGTCTCGACTGGTCTTTTACAATAACCGCAGAAACATTTCCGCTTTCCACTTCAATCATCATTTCCTTGAATGCCGGACGATTAAAATTTGCTCCGGAATATCCGTCGTCAACATAGAATTTACAGTTTAAGAAACCATGGTCATTCGCATATTTTTGCAGGATGAGTTTCTGATTTTCAATAGAGACCGACTCACCGTCCCTCATATCCTCCTGTGATAAACGGCAGTATAACGCAGTAATTTTTCGATTCGAATCAGACATATTTATCCATCCTTTCATAGTCTGTAAATTTTCAAACCGAATAGGATACAGCTACAATATATCACTATCCGGCTTGAAAGTCCAGAAAATTTTTTGATAATTCTATCTGCCGTTAATAAGATAAGCGAACAGTTCCGACACTTTTTGTGGCTTGTATCCTTCATCTGCTCTGGGACTAACGGATAAGATTTTGTAAGTTACTCCATCAATCACAGTTTCGATGTGCGAGTAATCATGTCGGCGTCGGTACTGATTTGAATCTGGTTTCTCTTCTATTTCTTTGTGAATATTCTGCATAAATCACTCTCCACTTCGTTGTCTTGATTGTTGTTATTCGTGTAAACAAATCAGTTCAGTCCTTTCATATTTAAATTTTGCGGTTCGTATTCGTTACGCACCATCTTAGCCTTGCTGAAAATCAACAGCGTTCTCGTAATCGATAATTCCATTGATCTTCCGTACTTCGTTTACGCACATAGCGTGTAAACTTTCTAGAGTTTCATCGTCAACATCATTGATAGCCGCAGTCATATGCGAGAGCTTTCCAAGCTCGACTGCGACCTTAAACATCAGACGGGCAAGCCGCTGTTCCGTACCTTTTATCTGCGCCTTGACCGTTTCTGTTATCATAGGGGATAGGTAGTTTACCTCCTGCTGCTGACGAAGATAGCCGATGTAAAACGTGACGGCTTTTTCAATGAACTCTGTTTTTGAAGCACAATTGTCGTCCTTGTACTCCTGCTCGATCTTTCTCATAGTTTCCGGCTGAAAATATACAGCCGTTTTTTCTTTTGCCATAATTCTACTCCTTTCTTATCACGACGCCGTTAATTATGCCGATTTCACGCACTTTTCTGACCTTTAGACCCCTGATTTCCGCTGAAAGCCGTATTTTGACTCCATGAGGCGACCGCCTAAAATATGCACAAGACCTGTGTGAAGACTGCGTATTTACGGCACATTTGCGGTCAGCTTTGCTGTCCGCTGTGAGCGTCATGGCGGCTTCAGACGCCATGACTTTAACCTGCAATGAAATATTTCACTTTCTTCGTCATGCGGCGAATCGGGAATTTGTGCATAACCAACATATCAAGTTCCCGATGTGCTTTTTAACTGATTTCAGAATTGCTCGTTTATCCCTTCGTACACCGCTTACAATCGTCGTGTGTGGCTTATACCGTCTACGGGTGGTATGTTTACCCTACTGCGAGTTGGGAGGGCAAATATCGCCGTTGTGTTGCGGTTAAAATTAATTACACTTTTTTTGATTATTGAACATCTCCATTCTTATTCGCAGAAGAGAAAAGGCGGATTGTCAATCAGCGAATCAATCCGCCGATTCTATTCGTCATTCATCACCAATCAATCTTTGATAACTACATATCATTCTTTCTTCTGCTATTAATAATATTAGTTAGTATTAATCCTTAAAGGCATAGCGCTGTGACACGGAGGGTATCGCAATTATTATTTTTGTTTGCCCCACAACAGTACAGTTCCTGTCAGAAAATCTTGTCTGACTTAAGGACGTATTCCAAGCTTGGTTACGCTTCTGCTCCTCCTGAACGATCTTCGCTGTACTTCGCCGCTTGGTATCTCTCCTACGTGGGATTTTGTTGTCAAGATTCTTTTGCCTTCATACTGTAGCCGATGAAAAGATGCTTTTTATGCGTGTGTGAAAAAATTTTGTAGACTTGCACAAAATCTGAATGGATTATTTATAGAGTTCCCTCTCACTTGTATACGGAAAGGAGTCGCCGTTTTGACAACCCTTAATTCATAAAGTTTGTAGGCTTGAACAAAGTCGTAACAAATTTTTTGTAGAGTTTGCTCTCACTTGTATAGGGTAAGGAGTTGAGGTTTTACAACCATTTTGACAGCAATTCTTTAAAAGTTTGTATGATTATACAAATTCGGGGCGGACGATTTAGAGAGTTTGCATATTGGTTAGGTATCCCTATAGAAACCTTTTCCCAGTGAATCAGGGTGGTAGTTGGCTCGTTTATGAAGAGTTTTGCGTTGACAGTAACTCTGAAATGTTGACAGTAAAACTACCACTTGATTTCTACCGTCACACCTCGCAAAGCAAGGATTTTCAATGGTTTTCAGACTTTTAAAGCCAAACTGTTGACAGTAACTTCGCCCGAGGTTTTACTGTCACTACTGTCACGCTCACGGTCGTAATGAAGAATAATCAGTCTGCCGTTTCGTGTCCGCTTGTACAGAAAATCAATTCCATACTGTCTGAGCGTGTAACCGTTCTGAACCAAATCTCTTGTAACTCTGTTCGGATAGAATGTTTCATTTGAAATACTTTTCAGTGCGGTTACCAATTCTGAAGCCGTTCCTGTGAAATCAATCTTTTTCTGAATGTAAACATACAATGCGGCGAGAAAAATATTGTCTTTGCTTTTCGAAACAGTTGGCTCATCTGTGACTATCCACTTTTTCAAATCGCTATCAAACTGCAAGCTTATTTCTGCGTTTTCAATATCACGACCTACGCAGTATAGCTTTGCATTTCGACTGCCACGCTTTGTTTCTACAATAACCATGCTTTCGTCAACGCATCCGCTGATTCCTGTCGAGCCCGAAATCATATTGAACGGATCGCTGTCCGAACACTTTCTTGTGTGATGAACAACTACGATTGCAATTTCAAGCTTGTCCGCAAGATTTTTTAGAACAAATAACTCTTTGTAGTCCGAGCCATAACCGTTATCGGTTGACTCACGAATCATTTGCAGAGTGTCAATGAACACAACTTTTAAATCGCTATGCTCTTTCTTAAAATTTTCAATCTGTTCTTCAAGTCCGCTGCCTATCGACTCAGACATAACAGTGAAGTGCAAGTTTTCTGTTGGCTTATCTGTTATCTCATACAATCTGTTTTGTATCCTCGCATAGCTGTCTTCCAAACACAGATAGAGGGCAGTTCCTTGAGCCGTTTCCTGACCTAAAACTTTTTCTCCTTTCGCTATCGACAAGCACATATCAAGTGCCAGCCATGACTTTCCCACTTTTGGTGCACCTGCTAAGATGTACAGACCTTGCGCAAGCAAGCCATCTACAACAAACTCGATAGGCTTGTACACAGTTGTCATGATTTCTTCGCAGGACTTTGAGTTGAATTTCTTCAAGTTATCAAGCCTCCTCTTCTTTTTTTCTTTTTACTTCTTTCCCACAACAGTACAGTTCCTGTCAGAAAGCCTTGTTTGACTTAAAGACGTATTTCCAAGCCTGGTACGCTTCTGCTCCTCCTGCACGATCTTCGCTGTACTTCGCCGCTTGGTATCTCTCCTTCGTGGGATTCAATTGTCAAGATTCCTTTTCCTCATACTGTAGCCGACTAAACAAAGTGTTTGGACAACTTCTGAAAAAAGTTTGTAGGTTTGCACAAGTTAGCTCATATGATTTCGGTTATTTTGACTACCACTGCTCTTCCGCTTGTATATGGGTAGAAGTCGCTGTTTTGATACCCCTTTATCTAAATGAATTCATAAAGTTTGTAGGGTTGAACAAAGTCGTAACGGATTATTTGTAGAGTTTGCTCTCACTTGTATAGGGTTAGAAGTTGAGGTTTTAACAACCTTTTTGGCAGAGTTTCTTTAAGATTTTGTATGATTGTCTAATAGACAGAGCAGTGATGACTTTTGTTTTTTGCATTATCACAACACGATGCGGTAGGACGTGAATCACGACCTACCGTAAAAAGTAAGGTGGTAAACATCTATGATCCGACATAGAAAAACCACTGCCGTGTTTTCCGACAGTGGTTCGAGAGAATGATTTTATTATGTTCAAAAAATGATATCTCTTGCCGTGAAGATTTACTAGGCTAAATAATTTGTCACAGCTTGCTTCTTTAAAACAGGAGCGGGGTAATCCCCTCGTACACCACAACAATCGGCGTGTGTCGCCCTTTTCCTCAGAGGATGGTATGTTTACTCTACTGCGAGTTAGGGACAAATATCTCCGTTACGCTGTGTACTTTCGAGAGCACCTTTCGTTGACAGTAACTCTGAAATTTTGACATTGAAACTCGTCTTTGATTTCTACCGTCACGCCTCACAAAGCAAAGATTTTTAAGAGTTTTTAAGCTTTTGAAGCAAGCTGATTGACCATAGAATTTTTATTGTCAGTACTATCACTCTGACGATCATAATGAATAATAATCAGTCCGAAACCTCAAACTCATCTGAACTAAGATATGTTACTTCACTGTCCTTAAAATTATATTTCCAACTGTATGAATGTGACAATGTAGGTTTATAAATTAGCTCAAAGCAATCATCTGAACTCCAACTTATTTTCACCGAATCAGACAGATCAAAAGTACCCGCTCGGCAACCAAGGCATTCAATTTTTTTAAGTATACATTCTCCGCACGAAGACGCTGTACTTCTGCAATCAGATCTTCTTTCTTAATTTTCGGAGGTCGACCTGTGGATTTCCTTCCTCTGCGTTCTGCGTAAAGTCCCTCCGCTCCTTCTTCAAGATAGATTCGTTCCCATGCTGCTACTCTATCATGATCGCATATGTCAAATTGACGTGCAGTTTCACGATAGCTTAACTTTTCTCTGTGCATTGTTTCCACTACTTTGATTTTGAATTCCGGTGTGTATCTTTTGTTCGGCTGTCCTTTTGGCATAAAAATGCCCCCTTTTGTTAGATTTTTATTGGTATATTTCTATTATACCACATTGTCTAACAAAAGGGGAGCATTTCAACCTTTGGCATCTTTGAGTTTCGATTATTTTATAATTAAAGGACGGTTCATCACAGATTTCGATGAGGCATTACAGGGTTACATGGTAAATTTACAACTATCGGTGGAGAGACGTTTTTAAGTTATTATTTAAAATGAGATCCCATGAAGAATGCCATTACATGTTGGAACAATGAAATCAGTTCTATCCTGTTTTATCAGCTCTATATCACGTTTACCACTATCTTTAACAGGAAAATTTTTGCGAATTTTGTATCCACAAGGAACAGCTTGCATAGACAATTTTTGCTGACAATTACTGTGAATTGTTGCGATAAGCTCGTCTTCAGATAATTTACATTTATCCCTTACTATTATGTGAGCAACAGGAATATCGTGACCGTTTGATGGAATACCTACAACCTCACAATCCGCAACATTCTTATTTTCTCTTATTGCAGCTTCAATGTCAAAACAATATATTTTCTCTCCTGATTTGGAAGTAAATGTGTCGCTTGCTCTGCCCAAAACAAATAGAAATCCATCTTCGTCGACGTAACCGATATCACCTGTTCGTCCCCACATAATCCCATTTTCATCTGTATAAAAAAATTCTTTTGTAGCTTGTGGATTTTTGTAGTATTCTTTCATACGTGCAGGGGAATCCACACGTATTTCCCCACGCTCGCCATACATCATTTTCTTATTTGTCAGAATATCAAATGTGGAGATATTTACACCTCTGATCGGATAACCTACTGAGCCATTCTTTCTATGTAATGGTGTATCGGTGGTAACTGTACTTCCCAATTCACACATCCCATACCCTTTTAATAGTTTTACCTTGCAGCCTGCATTCTGAAGAAATTCATTTATTTCTTTCTCAGAATCAGCGGATATATACTCTCCTCCTGTTATAGGTAGTGTTATGAAAGATAAGTCAATTTTTTTTAATTCAGGGTTTCTTGCAGCATAATGCCAAAGGGATGTTGCCCCTATTAGCATATTAGGTTTATATTGTTTTATGTCTTTAACAAATATCTTTTGATTATATAAAGGTTCAAGTATAACAATAATGCCAAAATATAGCGGCATTAATAAAGAAAGAACCAAGCCCGTTGATGCAAAGCATGGAATAATTTGTAAGAATTTATTACCTCGTTTATATGAAAAGTTTGGACTATCATAATGTATTATGGTTGAATTAATTCCTTTATTGGTAAGAACAATTCCTTTAGGGCGATTTGTTGTTCCAGAAGAATTCACCATAACAAGCGGCATATCATTTTCATACATAGCGTCAGTTGTTTTATTAGTGTTCTTTCCTTCAGAAATAAAAGTACGCCATCGTACTATTTTATCTGAATATGGTATGTGTTTTTTCGTTTTCACTGAAGCAACCATTTTAGTAACCGCAGGCATTTCATCAAAAGCTGAAATGATAACAATTTTCTTTATGCATAATTTAGGAAGTATTGGCTGTATTCTATCAAACAGTTGGTCAAGCACAAACATAATTTCAGCATCAGTTTCATTTACTCGATCTATGATTTGTTCATGCGTAAATATTGGATTTATCATGTTCGCAACTGCACCAATACGGCATATGGCAAATAGTGAATATACTAATTCAGGTGAAGAACTAGTAAACATTATAACGTTATCACTCTTTTTTACTCGATTAGCGATTAATGCAGCTTTCGTTAATTCAATTTTTTCAAACATTGTTTTATATGTTATTTTCTTTTTAAAGTATTCAAGGGCAGTGTCCGTAAAGTGGTCACAGTTATTTTCATAAATAAGTTCATATACAGTCTTTTCAGGAACAGGAGTGCTAAGTTCTTCCTCACTAAAATATTTAAGCCATGGTTTATCAATGCTAGGAAATCCAGTTAGATTGTTTTCATAATTCATGTTTATTTTTTTCCTTTCATATGAGATTAATTTATACGTTTACAAGTTCTAGCAAAAAAACTCCTGCTTATGGAATGTTCAGAATAAAAGAGAGTTTTTCAATTGATTACAAACCAAATTTGCAATTAGAAAATATGTTTGAAAAGATTGCTTTCAGGCGAAATATATTCAAGAGATTCTTTTGTTTAGATTTGTATTTATGAAAATACAGTCAAATGGTGTTTTCTTAATGTTAACACCTTTATTATACCACTTTTTTCTTTGTTTTACAAGGTGTACGGTGTTAATTTGGCAAAAAGAATTACGTGCTTACTAAATTATGTTTGTATTTGGTATATGTGTATATTGCACTTTTATGTCATTATATGAGTTTTAATTACATTTTCTTGACAATCTCATTTTATTTATGATATAATATAATCATATACAGAGATTTTTATACGGAAAAAATTATTTCTTTTCAACAAACATTTAAAATGTGCATTAAATGGTCTAATTGACTGTTTTTATGCATTGTTTAATTTAAAAATAAACCAATTGAGATAATATTAGATTTTTTTGATATTGAAAAATTATATATGATTAGGGAAGTGTAATAAATGCCTGATGGGAATAAATTGTTTAGAAATCAATTTTATGAGATCTGTAAAACACAAAAAAAGAAAACTGCAATAACGTATATAAAGAAAGATCAAACTTTAGTTGAATGTTCTTATGAACAAATGAAAGATAGAGTCGAAAATATCATCGAAAAATAACAGATATCGGAATTAATAATGGAGATCGTGTAGTTGTGTTAATACCATTGAGTGATAATGTATATTTGGACATTCTGGCATTAGCGTGTATAGGAGCAACGGCGGTTATTTTAGATTTTAATTTGCATAAATCAGAACTTTTTAGAATAATTGATGACTCAGATCCAGCTTGTATAATTACAACAGAAGATATTTTTACTGAAAAATTGCAAGAAATTGATCTGCCTATTTTAGAAAGTTCTGACGAGTGTCACTTTCTAAAAAAGCGGGTATTAGAGCATACTAAAGATCCTAATTATGATGCGATAGCAATATTATATTCTTCAGGTACTACTAGTCAAGCCAAAGGTGTTGTAATAGGTTATGAACAGGAAATAAATGCATTTAATCGTTTATACAAGGTTATTGGTAGTAATAATGTAAATTATCTAATGTTGTTTCCAACATCTCATATCTCTGGTCTTACCAGCTTTCTTGTTGTTCTTATGAGAGGCGGTTCTTTAGCGGTATTAGAAGAATCATCAGCAATTCAACTAATGAATGGTTTTCAAATTTATAAGCCTAATTGTTTTGGAATGGTTCCTAAAATATGGGATACATACAAGGGCAAAATTGAAGATTCAATAAAGCAAAAAGGTGTATTGCGTGCGAAAATTATTAACGGTATGATTAAATGTTGCGGTACGCTTCGCTATTATACAGGAATTAATTTGGGAAGAAAATTTTTTCATAGCATCAATAAACAAGTATTTGGCGGACGGCTTCAACAAATATATTCTGGCGGTGGAAAGACTAATCCTGATACATCACGTTTTTTCTGGAATTTAGGATACGACTTTTTTGACTTTTATGCATCAACAGAAGCCAACATACCGATAGTTGTTACCGACGGAATTAAATACATGAAAAGTATTGGAAATATTAACGAAGATCCAAATTCTAGTGTGAGAATATCCAATCCAGATAATAATGGAGTTGGTGAGATCCAAGTAAAAAGCAATATGCTGATGTTGGAGTATTTTCATTCGCCAGAATTAACGCAAAGTGCATTTGATGGCGAATATTTCAAAACTGGTGATTACGGCAGAATAGAAAATGAAGAACTTTATATTACAGGACGAATTAAGGAAAGCATTCATCTATCTAATGGAGAAAAAGTATCGCCTGAAGATATTGAAAATAGTTACAAAGAAACAGTAGGTCAAGAAATTGAATTTGCAGTAACAGGTATAAAATCAGATGATGGATATGACGAAGTTTATGTCTTTGCTGTTGGAAAGTCGGGACAATTTGATGAAATATTCCAACAGGTCAAACAAACTGTCAATGCTAATTATAGGTATAAAAAAATCATTTATGTTGACGAGTTGCCAAAAACGTCAGTGGGAAAAGTTAAACGATATAAATTGAGTACATTGGTAGACAAAGAAACAAACTCAGGAAGTATAGGCTCTGTTTTAGAAGACAATGTAAATAATATTGAAAGTATAGAAAATTGGCTTTGCCATGCTTTGTCAAAATATACCGATTGCAATATTACAAAAGATAAAAAAATAAGTTCTGATTTAGGTATTGACTCTTTAAGTATGTTTGAACTATGTGTTGATATAGACAATAAATTTAAAATCTGTGCAGAAAATTTTATAAGTCAAGATTTAACAATAACAGAACTAGCCAAGTTAATATCAGGACAAAATAAGAAGAATGATGATAACAAATATTCAAATAATAGTATTTATCCAGTTCCTAAAGATAAAAAATTGGAAAGAAGATTACAATCGTGGATTAGATTTGTGAAATTTATTTATAGAATTGAGATAACTGGAATAGAGAATGTGCCTAGTAAAGGCAATTACATTATATGCTCTAATCACGAAAGCTATTTTGATCCATTGTGGATTTTGGCAGCTTTAGGTGAACAAATTAGTTTAAAAGAAGTATGTTGTATGGCTGCCAAACATACTATGAATGGGAAAATATCCAAAAAGCTTTTTGATGCGTTAGGTGGAATACCTGTTGATCGTGAAGGTAATACAATTCCTGCTATGAATAACGCAAAAAGATGCCTAGGTTCTGGTAGAGTGATGATAATTTTCCCAGAAGGTGCTAGATCTAGAGATGGAACAATGCTTCCATTTAAAAATGGTGCAGCACAACTTGCACTTGATACGAATACAAAAATCTTACCAATTGAAATAGAAGGTGGTTTTGAAACTTTTCCGAGGTGGATAAAGTATCCTCGTCTTTTCGATTGGAAACATTTAAAAAAATATACTATAAAAATAAAAATTGGAAGTCTGATAGACCCATCAGATAAATCTGTTTTTAATATAACAAATCAGATAAGGCAGGAAATAATTGATATGCATAATATAAAGGAGAAAGTTTTATGATAATAGGTGTAGATTGTGACGGAGTACTTGTTGATATTGGAAGTTATCAATTAAAATATAGTGAGCCATATTTTAAGAAAAAATACAATAAAGATATTGTTAATCCTGATAAATTTGATATAGAACAGATATATGACTGTACACATAAAGAAAGAGAAATATTTTGGCAAAAGTACATATGGGGATACTGCTTAACAGAACCAGCTTTCAAAAATGCATCAGAAGTATTGCTAAAGCTTCACGAAGAGGAAAACAAAATAGTTATTATTACCGGAAGGGCACACACTACTGAACAAGGTATAACAGGAAAACTTTTTAGAAAAATGTTGACATATTGGCTTAAAAAGAACAAGATATATTATGACGAAATATATTATTGTTCTGAAAAGGAAAGTTCCGTAGATAAATATGATATTTGCCAAAAACTAAAAACCGATGTAATGATAGATGATTCACCAGAAAATCTTGAAGCAATAAAAGATATTTCAAAAGTGTTTTGTTTTACTGCTGCGTGGAATAAAAATTTTGAATGTGAAAATATGGTTAGAGTAAACAACTGGGATGAAATTTATTCCGCAATCCATAGTCTGTAAAAATTCAGTCAACTGTGGTAGAATACAAATAACACAGTTGACTCATTTTTTATGGCAAGAAGAACATCATTGCAGAGCCTAATAATTGAGACTTTTAATCATGGTTCTATCAAATAAACATATAATCTGGAGGATTTTGCAGGGCTTTTTAAAGACTCATAAATACAATGATAATAACTGTGATATTTTATCCTACTAACGATAGCTAAAAACATAACGAACGGCTTTTACAGGTGTGCATTTGTATTATAATAGGTCTTTACTTTCATAGCAGGACACCGATTTTGATACAATGCGTATCTTGATTGTTCCCGCCTAATAACATACCGCCCCTAAATAAAAGATCCCCAAGCTGCGGTTCGAGGATTACTCATGTTGCTTTACAGATTTTCTGCACAGATATATTCCACGGCAGCAGTTCCTCAATGATATCCGGATTGGTCAGAAACTCCATGCTCGGAAGAACTGTCAGCAACAATTCAAAGTATTTGAAAACATCAAGCCTGTTCGCTTTTGCTGTCTCAACGATGCTGTATATATCAGCGCTGGCTTTTGCTCCGTTCGGAGTATCACTGAACAGCCAGTTCTTTCTGCCGACTGTGAACGGACGGATCGCATTTTCCGCTGCGTTGTTTGAAATAGCACAGTCGCCGTTTTTGAAATAATTCCCGAGATACTCTCTGCGCTTGAATGCATACTCAAAAGCCTTTCCGAGCTGCGTTTTCGGAAGAACTGTAGGTGCGACTTTTTCAGCCCATGACCAGAAAGCCTCAAACACAGGTTTTTCCTGTGTCAGACGCTTTTTAAAGCGTTCTTCTGTTGTCAGCTTATCAAGCTCGGACTCTATCGCAAAAAGCTTGTCACAAAAGTCTCTTGCCGTCTTAGCTATGCTGTCTTCTGCTGTCCACAATAATCGCTTCGTGGAACTTGCGGCGAACATGAGCAAGGCAATTGCAATGAGTGACTTTATTAAGCTTGTTGTAACCCGAATAACCGTCTGTGTGGAGATAACCGTCGTAATCTCCGAGAAACGCTTTCGGCACATCTCCCGACCTTGACTTGTTGTAGTCATAGATCACGATCTGCCTGTCCGAATGCTTGCCGGTGCGGTACACCCACATATATTGCTTGCTTTCGGAGGAAACGTTTCTTTCCTTGAGGACCTTGACGTATGTTTCATCGCAGTGAAGAATTTTTTGCTTAAGCATTTCTTCTTTCAATCTGCTTACCAGCTTTGAGAAATAATCTTCACTGCAGCGGATAACCCAGTTTGCCATGGTCGTTCTGCTGAGTACATATCCAAGACGTTCCCAGTCCTTTTCCTGACGGTACAGAGGAGTGACATTAACATATTTCTGATAGATCACCCATGCAGCAGTTGACGCAGACGCAAGCGAATGTGGCAAAACAGGTGCCGGCACAAATCCGTGCAAAAATACAGGCATATTCTTTTTCTCGCACTTTTTGCAGCCGTAGGTCAGACTGTAATATTTCTTTACAACCAGCTTCGCTGGGATAAGCTCTACCTCTTCACGGACATATTTTTTGCCAACGACCTTCATCTTACTTCCGCAGCGAAGGCATATCTGCTCATTTTCGGGGATAGTGCAGGTGATGACCTCGGTCTCGATGTTCTTTATGATCTCATCACGTTTTGTCTTTGCACTTTTTCTGACATAACCCTTGACATCTTTCTTTACAGGCTCTTCCGTTTTCTCTGCATATTCCTGTTCGGCCTCGTTGAAGAAAGATTGCTGATCTTCACATTCGGTTCGCTCGCTTTATGCTCCGAATATTTTATGCTTAGAGAGTATCAGTGCTTCAAGGAAGATATGATTATCTTTTCTGAGACATTCATTTTCGACCTCTAATTTGTCGATCTTTTTATCACGCTTTCTGTTTTCTTTTTCAAGTGCAGCGATATATTCTGCGTCTGTCATATTACCTTTCTCTATCACTGCACTCGCCTCCAAAAGTAAGTTATCACTGTATATATTTTACCATAAAAAGCCCGAAAAGTCTATAAAGATCAGACCTTTCGGGCATAAAATATATATCAACAAATATGTTCATTTTTTTCTGTTGAAAACTCAGCACACTTTTCCTTTCTTTGCAGGTTTGATGGCTGTTTTTTGATCTATCGAAAGACCTTCCATCAGCCAGCGAAATTCTTTCTGAGTTATCAACTTAGCCTCATTTGAATCTCTCGGCCATTTGTATTTTCCGCTTTCAAGACGTTTATACATCAGGACGAATCCGTCTTCTTCCCAGATCAGAGCTTTGATGCGGTCACATCGTTTCCCGCAGAACAGAAAGAGGCTTCCTGAAAAAACATCGAGTCCAAAATTCTGCTGCACGATAGCCGCAAGTCCGTCTATTGCTTTGCGCATATCGGTATATCAGCATACGATGTAGATATGTTTCGCATGGCTCACATCACCTATCATCGAAGAACTCCCAGCAGCCGTTTCAGAGTGTCCTCATTGAAATCATCGGGCAGATTGACGACTACGTTTCCTACGGACAAAGATATCTGTTCGTGTGATACTGCGATTTCCGGTTCAGTACTTACCGGAACGATCTCATGCTTTTCAACTTCGCCGCACAAAGCCTTACGCACCCGATTCAGGCGGTAGTAATAGGTTTTCTGATTTATGCCATTCTGTCTGCACCACTGTGAAACGTTCAAGCCGCTTTCATTTCTTTGCCTGACCATTTCAGCCCATTGCTTTAGTCTGACTTCGTTCTTTATCCTTGCTATTTCGTTCATTCTGATCAACTCCGGTTCGACTTACTTAGATAATTCTAGTTTACTCTATTTGGAGTTGGCTGGGTAGGGTGGTGGGTTGTTGGGCAGGGACGATCAAAATCTCCAGTTGGTAATCCAACATATAAAATCTCATGAGCAAAAACAGAATTATCAGTGACCAGCACCTGTATTCTTTGAACAGTCATTACATAATATCTTGATATTACTATTTCATAATCACTATGGGTAAACCTTAATCGTTCCGTTTTATAGTTAAAGGGAACGTTAATTAACAAGATCAAGGATAAAAATAATGAAATAATAGCTTTACATGAGTATTTAAAAATTTTGCTTTTATTTTTGGATAAATGAAGAAAAACAGAAACTACTGATGTCAAAAACAAGACTACTGTGCAAAGCGAAACAATGAAAAATTTTGGAATGATTTTAATGCTTATATGAAACAAAAACTCAAAAATCAAATTCAAAGCAACAACTAAAATTGTTGCTATTTCTATTCTTCTTATTATTTTCATAAATTCTCACAATATATAATTTTACAGAAATTTATATTAAATAATTTCTGCTATCCGAAAAATAACGCCATGTGCAAAAGCAAATCATACATTATCCTCAAAACCATACGAAGTGATTTCATAAAAACAATGTGCTAATATTGTTGGAAATGAATATCTGCGCAGTGTTTCCTCATCAATAGTATAATTTAAAAAATCCGCATAAGGCGATGATGCTATCGAATAAATTGTTTTTGAAGATAACTCGTAGGCACTTACATCAAAATCAATTGTTGAATCATTCTCGTCAAATATTTCAAGTTTTCTAATATCATCATTTTCGTTTTGAATGTATGCCGTAATAAATATACATAGTTTTTGCCCGTTATATGTCGGATTCATATTAAGTAAATCAAAGAACAAATCTTTATAAAGATCTATATACTTATTGCCATAATGTAGCTTAATTTTTGATATAACATCTTCAGGACTTGTCTTTTTTAATATTTCATATATTCTCATTTATGTGTTTTTTCGAAAACCTCCCAAAATATCTCTCCATTTTCTGTTTTATTACCAAGTAGCCTATAGGCTCCTCCTTTTCCCATAACTTTAACCTCATACATAAATCCTTTTATGCCTTTTCCACTAAGCTTTTTTATTCCCATTGTACCTTCTTTCGTCGCTTGCTTTACCATAGATTTAAGAAATTTTTTTACAACTCCTTCATCACATTTTTCAAGCATTTCTTTTTTAGCTTTTTTCGAAATAAGTTTCCATGCATCATCTGGAGATGGCTCAAGTATACCTGCAATGAACATTATTGAATGAAATACTTTTTCATCGCTTATGCTAATAGAAGGATTATACTTGTTAACTTCGCTTAACCAATAATCTCGTTCCGCAGCACTGACATCTCCGCCTAAAAACCAGGCAAATTCATCAGACGCTGCACCTGAAATTGATTTTGCAATATCTAATATTCTTCCTTTTCCAGAAGACATAATATCTCGTATTTCATCAGCCCTATTAGCAATATCTATTTTATCAGTATCAGTAACTGCTAAGTGCCATGCCAGTTCCAGTTTTAAAAGTTCGGCTTGAACAGTAGTAGAAAACTTTTCATCTGACGCTGTCCATATACCCGTGCATAAATAAGGATTACATGGTTTTGAATCATTGACATCTAATATACCATCCCCATCCGTATCCCCATTATTAGGGTCGGAGCTATACTTGAAAACAACGGTAGAATACGTGATATATCCGCCGTCCGCACTGCCGACCTTAACGGTCTTTGACTTACCTCCGTCAATAGAAATCTCCTGACCGTCTAACAGATCGTCATCGTCGCAATCCGAATTTTCAGGGTCGGTATAAATAACCTGTGCATTAGAAAGAACCAGTCCCAAAACCTCAAATTCATCTGGTAGACGGTCAAAATTGAAATGATTATCTATAACGCATAATTTTTATTTTTGCCGTACAGATTTTAGTCTGTACGGCAAAAATAATAGCAATAGCTAAATATTATAGTTAAGTAGATATTGAAGAGCTTTTTCATC
>CDZY01030754.1_pt1 | contig 23318 bp, 30 predicted proteins | sample 557671 | NCBI WGS metagenome assembly CDZY01 (sample SAMEA3182091, study PRJEB8094) | gut metagenome | biome: human; feature: gut; material: Stool; isolation source: human stools | place: Canada | collected 2013-03-11
GATGTTGATTGGTACATTGAAAACTACAAGGAGAGATATTACAAAGCTGTAGAGCTTGGAAACGTGGTCAGGAAGTTCCTTCAGTATAACGAAGGAGACCGGACAAAGTACGCTGAAGAGTTCGCACAAAAGCATCTTGGGAAAGGACAGAGGACACTCTACCGATACACAAAAGCATACCTAGAGGCATCAGCATGGGCGGATAAGCTTCAGAAGGAAGACGGAGCCGGATATGAGTTCTTGAAGGTTTTGTGTTTATGCCGGAAGCCCAAAGAGACAGGATGCTTCCCAAGTATCAAGCCGGAAGTTAAGCAAGTCATCAAGAATATATGGTTCAATGAGGATTTTGCCCGGAACCAAGGCACCCGTGAGATGCTTTATGAGAAACTGAACGCCATAGCCAACATCAACAAATGGGAAAGAATACCATCCTATCAGACGGTAACAAGGTATATCAGCTATCTCATGGAGGATGAGGGCATGAAAAACGCCTATTTCCTTGCCTCCCGTGGCACTCGTGAATATAAGAATAAAGTCATGGTAAAGGGAAGCCGGGATACAAAAGGGCTTCAGGTGATGCAGATAGTCATGGGTGATGAGCATACCTTTGACTGCTGGGTTAGATACAAGCAGCCGAATGGCAAGGTTATAGCAATCAAGCCCCACCTATGTGCATGGGTTGATATGAGGAGTAGGGTCATCATGGGAGATGTGATGTGCAAGGATGCAAATTCTGACATTCTGAAGCAGAGCATTCTCAAGATGATTTATTCAGAACCGGGAGGCGTTCCAGAGTATCTCTACATAGACAATGGTAAAGACTACACAGCCAAGACCATGACGGGAAGAGACAGGAATGACCGGAGCGGCATGAACTTTGACAATGAAACAATGGGTTTCTACAAGAGTATAGGCATCAAGGATGACCACAGGGCTCTTCCCTATGAACCTTGGAGTAAAGGACAGATTGAGAGGTTTTTCCGGACAGTTTGCAATAAGTTCACACGGTGGATGAAATCTTACACAGGAACCCTCACCGGGTCAAAGACTTCTGACAAGGTTGATAAGGATATCAAACGGATGCTTGAGAGCGGAGAGCTTCTGACGTTGGATGAGTTCTATGAGAAGTGGCATGAATGGCTCACAACAGTCTACATGCACACGGAGCACTCCGGACTGAAAAAGATGGGAGAGACTTATAAGAAGCCTTATGACTGCTTTATGAATGAGGACAGATACTTCAAAGCAGCACCGCCAAAGAGCTATGCAACCATGCTGATGATGAAGTCAGAGAACGTGCTTGTCCGCAACATAGGCATAACCAAGTGGGGCTATGAGTACCGATCTGATGAGCTTTGTGACTATATCGGGCGAAAGGTTGACATCAAGTATGACCCGGATGATATGGCTGTCTTGTATGTTTTTGACCAAAAGGGCAAGCGTATCTGTGAAGCCTATTCTCAGGAACTCCTTCAGATAGCTCCGAAGGTGACACAGAAAGCCCTTGAAGAACACCTGAAAATGCAGAAGAGACAGCAGAAGCGTGACCGAGAGAGGCTGGAAGAAGCCCGGAGACCATTTGAGGAACTCAATGAGCAGTATGTTGGCTTTAACGAGGCAACAGGCGGAATTGACTTGATGATAGGTGGCAAGAAAAAGGAAAAGCCAGCAAAGGTCATTGCCATTCCTACAGACAGAACTTATCAACAGGGCTTCAGGGCTGAAAATAGAGAGGAGGCGGAACAGGAGAGCGAATATATGAGCAGACAGGCGGAGAATGCACTCAAGAAGCTTAGAGCCATAGGAGGATGATATGGTGCAGATGGTTGGACTGGCAGCATTTATCATAATAGCAGCATGTATGGCGTTGATAGCCCTTGGCATGTTGGCGTTTGGGATAGCAGTAGACATCATAGAAAGAATGGAAGATTAAGGTTGAAAGGAAGGTTGAAACATGGAAGCATTGAACACTTATAAGGCAGAGAAGACACTGGCGGAGCAGATGAATGAGAGACTGGCGGAGCTGAAGATGACAAAGGCGGAGGCGGCTCTCAAGATGAATTATTCAAGGTCAGCACTTAGTCAGTACCTCAATGGAAAGTATGGAAGTGACCCTACAGAACTTGAGAAAAAAATAGTGGAGTTCCTTGAGGCATCCGGAGGCATAGTTGAAGGTCAGAGACAGGAGAATATGCAGGCAGGGACGGGCATCCTCAAAAAGAAGGTTGAGTTCTTTGAAAGTCGGGATTTTGTACAGACCATTGGTGTGTGTCAGGCGTGTCAACAGGATATGGGGCTTGGAATTATAGTTGGAAAGTCCGGTCAGGGAAAGACTCATGCTTTGAAAAAATATGCGGAGCTTCCGAGAGTGGCATACATTGAGTGTGATGACACAATGGCTTGCAGGGACTTGGTAGAAGCCATTGAGAACGGGATAGGTTTACCAAGAGGGTATGGCGGAACAATATGGAGTAGGGTGAACCGTATCCGGGAGTTTTTCAATACCAATGAGGGGTTCCTGCTTATCATTGATGAAGCAGACAAGCTCATCAACAAGTATACACAGAAAAAAATGGAGATACTCCGTGGCATTTTTGACCAGTCGGACGTTGGCATTGTGATAGCCGGAGAGCCAAGACTTGAAACAGAACTGAAAGGGAACTTGACCCGTTTTGCAAACCGGATGGACTTCTATTACAAGCTGAAGGGATTGTCCAAAAGTGAAGTGGCTGATTACCTTGAGGGTTATGAAGTAGACGAGGCAGCTATGGGTGAGATGATTAGTCGGGCAACCAACACACAGAGCGGGTGTTTTCGTCTATTAGATAGGACGCTCAACAATGTACTCCGGCTTCTGAAGCAGAAAGGCGAGACACGGATAACTATGAAGATAGTGAGCGAAGCATCTAATATGATGATGCTGTAGAGAGGAGCAAGGTAATGAAGAAATTTGAAATTGTAATAAGAGGAGCCAACGAAGAAGCGGTTGCACATGCGGTGATGGTAGGGGTTTATGGGGCAATCCGTAAATATAAACACACGGACGTTTCTGTACAAGCTGCAACGGTCAAGGAAGGATGGGTCAGGGAAGTAGACAAGGAGCCTGAAATTCAGATACCGGAATTTCTGAACCGGAGATAGGAGGGAACCATATGGAGCCAAATATCAAAAAAATATGGGGGATTGCAAAGAGTCCAGAGCTGAAGCTGACAGATGAGGAACTGCATCTTGTTGTACAGGCACATACAGGGAAGGATAGCATCAAAGCCCTGAACAAAAGGGAATTTCAGACAGTCATCCGAGTGCTTGGAAGCATGAAGGACTCTGCGAAAAAATCGGAGCGTGGCAGGAGCCGCTTTAGTGGAAACACGGCTACAGAGAACCAAAGGAAGAAGATATTCAAGCTTACACAGGAGCTTGAATGGGACAAGCCCTCAAGGGTCAACGGTATGTGCCGGAAGATGTTCGGGGTCGGAGCTGTAGAGTGGTTAGATTATCAACAATGCTCTAAGCTCATTGAAGCCCTCAAAAGCATGGCAAAACGGCAGAAGGAGGGGCAGAATGAAGGATTGCAGTCTTGTGATAAAGGTCAGTAATGATGTGGTCAGCTTTGAAGGACAGAACATCAGCATAGAGGAATTGGCAGCGGTATCCGGGTTTCTTCAGGTCTTCATTGGAACGGAAGGACTGAAGAGAGGATTGGATATGGATGAAGTAAAGAACAATATGCTTGACATTCACCTTGCTGCTATGGAAACGATTGAGGAGCAGCTCCGGGCAGGGGAACTTGACCCGGATGACAGCTCATAAAAGGAAGGAGTGATGCCGAGTGGCAAAGAAGAGGTTGACAAACAGAGAGAAGAAAGACCGGGCAGAGTTCAAAAAGCATATGCAGGAGAAGGGCATCCTGCCGCCGGATAAGCCAAAGCTGAACCGGAAAAAGTTCATTGAGGAAGCAAGGAAAGAGTGGAACGGCAGGGACGGAGAGTGTTATATATGGGAGCATTATCTGATGGAGGCTATGTCCTACATGCTGGGAAAAAGGGAAGGGATGAGCTCAAGGGCATCTTTGGAGGCGGTTGGAGTTGCCAAAGTTTTGAAGGTTGCCATCAAGCTCCGGGAGTTTTCTGAAATGGTTAGGGCAAATGGAGAGACTGAGTACAAGCTGACTGACCAGTACAACTATATCAAGGATATATTGGATGCCTAGAAAGGAGAAGAGAATGAGTACAGCTTATAAAAAGATGACAAGTCACGGGTCAATCAGTATCCCGGTGGCAATGAGGAGAGAACTTGGTATTGAGCCAAAAGACCCTATGGTTGTGGAAGAGCATCAGGGTGAGATCAGAATAAGACCGTATACACTCCGTTGTAATTTTTGCGGAGTGACGGAAGGTGTGCATGAGTTTCATGGGAAGGGTATCTGTGAAGCCTGTGCTGCCAAAGTATTTGAGAAGTTAGGAGGCGGAAAGTAAATGGAGACACAGGAGAAGACACCAAAGAGCATGACCAATGAGGAACTCATTGGGGCATGTGTAACGCTTGACAGGGAGCAGAAGAAGAGCCGGGCTATGCTGAATGGATACAAAGCAGAGCTTCAGGCAAGGGGCTTGGCTCTCATGGAAGACCACAATGTCAAGTATGTGAAGTTTTACGGTGGAGAGGGGAGTGCTGCCATCACAGACAGCATGAGCCTTGACATCCTGAACCCGGACAAGCTGAAGGAGCTGGTGGGCGAGGGAGTATACAACATGAAGGTGAAGGAAGAGACAAAGACTACCTACAAGTATGACAGCAAATTTGAGAAGGCTTTGAAGGCTATTTTCACAGGGGACTACACCTTTGAGACCACACTTGAGGAGTTCCTTGAGGAAATGAGCATCAAGCCGGATGCCAAGCAGAAGAAGCTCCTCATAAAGAAGCTGAAGGGAGAGTTCGAGAAGGACAAGGAGACCCTTATCTCTGTCTTGGTTCCGGAGGGGCAGGAAGCACCGGACTTTGATGTGGAACTGTGGTACATCTACCGTATCAAGAACGGGGAACTCATCCGGGCATTTTTGCCGGAGGAGATGCTTGACATCACCATCGAGGGCATCAGGAAGAGCATCTTGGTGGAGACCAAGACTTCCATCACCTTAGACTATGATACAGAAAAGGAGGAATAATCATGGCAGAACAGAGCAAAGACATCTTTAGTGAGCACACTAAAGAGATGACTCCGGAGCAGAGAATAGAGCTTCAGGAGAAAGTGAGCAACATGACGGAAGAGGAACTCAAGGAGTTCCGCAACAGCTTAGACCCGGATAGCATGGGATTTTTCGGAGAGGAGTGTGTATGATATGGCAGCACCAAAGATTGAGAAGCTTCTGACGCCTTATAACTTCACCAACAAGGACAGCGTGGGGCGTATCAAGTATATTGTCATCCACTATGTAGGAGCTCTTGGAGGAGCCAAAGCAAATTGTCAGTATTATGCAAGTAAATACATAGGAGCATCCGCCCACTATTTTGTAGGCTTTGACGGAGAAATATGGCAGAGCGTTCCGGATGAAGACATCGCATGGCATTGTGGGGCAAGCAGCTATAAACATGCGGAGTGCAGAAATGCGAACTCTATCGGCATTGAGCTGTGTGTCAGAAATAAAGGAAGTCAGGCGGATACAAGCAAGGATTGGTATTTTGAGGATGCAACGGTCAAAGCAGCCATTGAGCTGACTAAGTACCTGATGCAGAAGTACGGGGTACCTGCTTCTCATGTCATCCGTCACTATGATGTGACCGGGAAGATATGTCCTAACCCGTATGTGTACAATACCACTAAGCATACATGGGATGCCTTCAAGAAAGCCATTGCAGAGAGGGGAACGGAAGACAAGGACAGCATGACCAAGATAACAGGGAAGGCGGAAGCTACAGCCAAGCAGATGATAGCATACATCAAGGCAAAGAATGGCAGCGTTGCACAGAGTGTGCTTGACATGATACCCCTGTATCTGTCTGAAGGAGAGGCAGAGAACATTCGTGGGGACATTGCTTTTGCACAGAGCTGTCTTGAGACAGGCAACTTCACATTTTCCGGAAGTGCCGTGAAGCTCTCACAGAATAACTTCTGTGGAATGGGAGTGACCAAGAACGGGGAGACCGGGAACAGCTTTAAGACACCACAGCTTGGCATCCGGGCACAGATACAGCACCTCAAGGCATACGCCAATACAGCGAAGCTCAAGCAGGAATGTGTTGACCCACGCTTTGACCTTGTATCCCGTGGCTGTGCCCCTTATGTGGAACACCTTGGCATACAGGAGAACCCGAAGGGGAAAGGATGGGCTTCCGGAGCCGGATATGGTGAGAAGATACTGAAGATACTGGATGCCATCAAAGGGGCAAGCGGTAGTCAGACAGGAGGAAGTGAACAGAACTCTGGTCAGGGAGGAGCCATCTCCAAAGGGGAGGCATCCAACGGCTCCTATCTTGTCACTACTACCTGTGATGTGCTGAATATCCGCTCCGGAGCCGGAACCGGACACCCGGTAGTAGGAGCGATCAGGGAGAAGGAAGGGAAGAAGAAACAGTACACCATTGTGGAGGAAAAGAACGGATGGGGCAAGCTGAAGTCCGGAGCCGGATGGATATGCCTTTCCTACACAAAGAAGGTATCTTCTTCCGGAGCTTCGGCAGCTTTCAGCCCGTATCTTGTCACTACTACTTGTGATGTGCTGAATATCCGCTCCGGAGCCGGAACGGGACACTCCGTAGTAGGAACAATCAGGGAGAAAGCAGGACAGAAAAATAAGTACACTATTGTGGAGGAAAAGAACGGATGGGGCAAGTTGAAGTCCGGAGCTGGATGGATAAGCCTCAGTTATACCAAGAAAGCCTCATAGTAGTGGGAAAGAGAGGTTGAGATGGTACCGGATGAACTTACAAGAGCCCTCATTGATGAGACCACGTTGGATGATATTTCAGAGAGCTACCGCCCTGTGGTGGAAATCATAGGGATTGAGAAGTTCATTGAGCTTAGTGAGTACGCCAAAGGGGATGAGCTGTATTTTCCCAAGACAGAGAACATCATAGCCCCGGCAAGGAATAGGCGTATCAAGCAAGAGTGGAACGGATACAATTCCAAAGAGCTTGCAGAGAAGTATAATCTGACAACAAAACAGATAGGGAACATCCTGAAAGATGAGCCAATGATAGGACAGATGAGCATTTTTGACATACCGGGAACGGATAAAAAGGTCTAAAATCTCCGGAAATGTTTCCCCTAAAGTGTTTTTGAATAAGCGTTTATTATAGAGCATGTACTAAGTACATGCTCTTATTGTTTTGCGTTATTCTCAAGAAAAATGACAGAAAAGGAGTGGTTTTTATGACAAATTTCACAGTGGATGTATCACAGCTTATTGTCTTCATTGGTGTCATGGCATTTATTGTGTCGGTCATCACGGAGGCTCTCAAAAAGTGGACATGGTTTGACAGCAAGGTTCCTACAGCCCTGACGGTCATCCTCCTGTCCCTCATCCTCTGCCCTGTCTGCATGTTGGGACTGGCGGCATATTACGGGGTGGCTATTGAGTGGTTCATGGTGTTTGCCTCATTCATAGCGGCTTTTATTGTGGCGTTGGTATCAATGGACGGATGGGAAAGAGTCACGGAGCTTGCAGAGAAGCTCATCCGGAAGTAAGAGCCTATGGATTATGTTATCACGTTCTCTGATGTGATGGCAGGGGTCATCACTCTTGGCTTGGGAGTGATAACCTTCTTCATCAAGGGGTGGTTTAACAGCCTCAAGAGTAGCACGGAAGAGATAAAGAAACAGATTAGAGAGAATGACGAGAAAGTAAATAAGAGGATTGACAAATTGGAAGAGGAGACAGACCGGGATATAGCAAACATCAAACAGGAACTTAATGACATCAAAGGCGATTTTGCTACCACGTTTGTGCTCCGGGAAGACTTCTTCCGCTCCATGAACGGAGTGGAAAACAGCATCAGGAGCATTGACAATAAGATTGACAAGATACTGATGCAGAACAGTGGCAGAAAAGAGTGAGGTGAACAACGTGAATGATTTAGAAAAAGCAGAAATCAGGCAGAACAAGGCAATCAGGGGGTACATCATCCGGTGCTTGGTGAAGGGGTACAACAATACAGCCCTCACAAGACAGTTATCCAATGCCATGATAGCAGCCGGGCTCATCATATCCCCGGACATCAGCAAGTATCTTGATTATCTTCAGGGAGCCGGATATATCGAATTTACCGAGGAGAAGGTCACAGCCTACAATGCCTATGCCAATGATGCGGTCATCAAGCTCACAAAGGAAGGCGTTGACCTTGCGGAAGGTACGATTGAAGACAATGGGGTTGATATTTAATGGGCGATAAGAGAAACAAACAGAGAATATCCTCCAAGATTGATGAGCTCCCTGAAGACTTGCGGATGAAAGTGGATGTGATGCTTGCTGATACATCCAATACCTATGAATATATTAGCCAATTCTTGAAAGGAGAGGGCTATGACATATCAAAGTCCAGTGTAGGCAGATATGCCACACGGACAAATAACGCCATGCAGCGGCTTCTTGAGGCACAGGCACAGACGGACAGGCTGATACAGGTGGTTAAAGAGAACCCGGAGGCTGACTATACGGAGGCTGCCATCCTCCTGACCATGAATGGACTCCTGAATAAGGTTGCAACCGCCGAGGAAGAGTTCAATGAAATGCCCCTTGATAAGGCAGGAAGGCTCATTGCTTCCCTGTCCCGGACAAAAGTGTACAAGGACAGGGTGAAGCAGGACATGAGGAAGAAGGCGGACACTGCCTTCAGGGAACTGGAGTCCGAGATGCTGAAGGTGATCAAGCAGGATGAGAAGTCTGTGGCAATGCTGAAGGAGATATTGGCAAAGGCAAAGGAGCGGATGATGGAAGATGATTGATATTGACAACTGGATGAGGGAGCTTGAGGAAGAGGAAGACCTTGAAATCAAGAACAATGAGGAATATCAGCACAAGCTCTTCAAGGAATATGTGCTCCGTGGGTCAGACCATCAGGAGGAGAGGAAAAAACTGAATGAGAGGTACCTGTCCGGTGAGGAACTTATGGGAGAGCATGGACTAAGAAAGGAGCTTGCTGCCTTTGACATGTCCTACTTTGGAAGGGCGTATCTGCCCCACTACTTCATCCGGAAGTCACCACACTTCCATGAGGAACTGGATGAGATATGGAGCCGGGGAGTAATGAAGGGAAGGAACCCCCTGAAGGAAGCCAAGGTCATCTCAAGGATGAAAGGCTCCCGTCAGGTAGTGGCAGCTCCCCGTGGTCATGCGAAGTCAACCAACTTCACCTTCAAGGACAGCCTCCATGCCGTCCTGTACGCTTATAAGCATTATATCCTCATCTTGTCTGACTCTTCAGAGCAGGCGGAAGGGTTCCTTGATGACATTAAGACAGAGCTTGAGGACAACGCCAATATTATCATGGACTTTGGTTCCCTGAAGGGGGATAAGGCATGGAGGACAGGCGTGATACTGACCAAGACAGACATCAAAGCGGAGGCAATCGGTTCCGGGAAGAAAGTCAGAGGGCGAAGACACCGGAATTGGAGACCTGACCTCATTGTACTGGATGATATTGAGAATGATGAGAATGTCAACACACCGGAGCAGAGGAAGAAGCTGAAGAACTGGTTTGACAAGGCGGTATCAAAGGCAGGGGACACTTATACAGACATCATGTATATAGGCACCATTCTCCACTATGACTCACTTCTCAATAACGTGCTTCAGAACCCACGATATAAAACACGCAAATACAGGGCGGTCATATCGGAGGCGGTCAATACCAAGCTGTGGGATGAGTGGGAGGGTATCTACACCAACCTTTTCAATGAGAACCATGAAGAGGATGCCCGGACATTCTATGAGGCACATGAGGAAGAGATGCTCCTTGGGGCGGAAGTCCTTTGGGAAGAGAAGCTGTCCTACTATGACCTGATGGAGATTAAAGTCTCCGAGGGTACGGCATCCTTCAACTCTGAGCTTCAGAATGACCCGATTGACCCGGAAAATGCAACCTTCAATCCGGAGTGGTTTGACTACTATGAGCCGGAGCTTGTGGACTTCTCAAGTCCGGAGTTTATCTTTGTGGCAGCAAATGACCCGTCACTTGGGAAAAATAAGAAATCGGACACAAGCTCCATCATCAACCTTGCCCTGTCTACCAAGACCGGATACATGTATGTGGCGGATGCCTCTGTGGAAAGACGGAAGCCGGATGTCATCATTGATGACGTGTTTGAGATGAACCGGAGGCTGAAGAGGGACTACAAGAAAGGCTTCTACAAGTTCGGTGTGGAGGTCGTTCAGTTCCAATACTTTTTCAAGGAGGTCATGGCTGCAAAGTCTGCAGAGGAAGGAGAGTACATCCCGATAGAGGAGATACAGTCCACGGTCAACAAAATGCTCCGCATTGAGTCCTTGCAGCCCGTCATCAAGAATAAGTACCTGAAATTCAACCGGGAGCATAAGACACTCCTGAAGCAGCTTCAGGAGTTCCCTATGGGTAAGAATGATGACGCACCGGATGGTCTTCAGATGGCGGTGCAGCTTGCACAGACCGTCAAGGCGGTAACATCAAAAGCAAATTATAAGACAGTCCTCCGGAGACGTTTCCGGAGGGGGAGAGGTGCCTACTAGGAGGTGTGATACAGCATGGCAAAGAAAAAGAAAAGGAACCGGGGTGGAGGGACACCCTTCAATCCGGATATAGATACAGGGACAAGAAGACCCGTGACCGCAAGAGTGGCGGTAGGAGATGTCAATGACAAGTTCTCTGACTATCCATCTAATGGACTGACACCACGGAGGCTTGCCAGCATCTTCCGGGAAGCAGATGAAGGCAATGTAAGGGCACAGATGGAACTCTTTGAGGAGATGGAGGAGAAGGACACCCACCTTTTCTCACAAATGCAGACAAGGAAGCTTGCCGTGACGGGTCTTGATTGGGAAGTGCAGCCGTTTTCAGAAGATGCGATTGACAAGGAAATAGCCGACTTTGTGGATGAGCAGCTCAAGGGCATTGAGAATTTTGATGAGGTACTGATTGATATGTTGGATGCTATAGGAAAAGGCATCAGTATCATGGAGCTTGCTTGGACAGTGGAGGACGGAAGGAACGTCATAGAGGATATTGAGTATGTGCATCCTAAGAAGCTTGTGTGGGATAGCACCACGGATGAGCTGAAGATATGCACGAAAGAATACCCGTCAGGCGTGGAGCTTCCTGAAAACAAGTTCGTAGTCCACAAGTATAAGGCAAAGTCAGGACATGCAAGCAGGGCAGGCATCATGAGAGTGGTCTCTTGGATGTACCTTTTCAAGAACTATGACATCAAGGATTGGGTGAGTTTCTGTGAAGTGTTCGGGATGCCTCTCCGACTTGGAAAGTATGATGCCTCTGCTTCCGAGGATGATAAGAAGCAGCTCATGGAAGCCATCATCAGCCTTGGAACGGATGCAGCCGGGATTGTGCCGAACTCCACCATGATAGAGTTCATTGAGTCACAGAAGACCACAAGCGTAGAGATTTATGAGAAGCTTGCCCGGTACTGTGATGAACAGATAAGTAAGGCAATCCTTGGACAGACCCTCACATCCGACAGTGGAGGAGGTTCCTATGCACAGTCAAAGACCCATGATGAGGTCAGGCATGACCTGACGGTAGCGGATGCAAAGGCTTTGGCGGTCACTATCCGCCGGGACATCATCAGACCGCTTGTGGAGTTCAATTATGGCACGGATGCGGACATCCCCTTCTTTGGCTTTGACTGCCATGAGGTAGAAGACCAGAAGGAAGTAGTTGAGATATACAAGACCCTTGCCTGTGACATGGGGCTTGAGATACCAAAGAGCCATATCTACAAGAAATTTAACATACCAAAGCCGGAAGATGGAGAGGAAGTCCTGAAGCCGCCGCAGAACGGCATGGCAATGGGGCAGCCGCCACCAATGGAAACGGCGGAGGAACTGAAGCTGAAGCAGGCGGAAGGGCAGACAGAACAGGTACAGGTGGACACAATCGTGTCTGTGGCGAATAAGCAGGCGGAAGGCATCTTCCGGGAGATGGTGAAGCCCATTTTCAAAATGATTGACAAAGCGGAGGACATGGAAGAGCTGCAAAAGGTTCTGAAGGATGAAAAAAAGCTCCGGGAACTGTATCAGGAAATGGAAAGCCCGGAACTGGAAGACCTGATACAGCAGGGCATCTACCTGTCCCACCTGATAGGGAGGTCAATGGACTAATGGATGTATTGTATGGACTGGCAAAGGATTTTGTATTCAAGGATGCGGTGGCGTTTCTGAAGGGAAAGAAAACCCTGACAAGTGAGGAATACAGGCTGCTTGATGATGAGAGCCGTGCGAAGGCTTTCACTGTGTCAGGCTATACAAGCCTTGAAGTTCTTCAGGAGTTCCTTGACTGCCTGACAAAAGCTGCCGAGGAAGGAACCACCAAGGAGCAGTTCCAAAAGGACATGAGCAGCTTCCTTGAGGAGCATGGATATGAGGGCATCAACCCTTGGAAGAGTGACAATATCTTCCGGACGAACATGCAAACCGCCCTCAATGCAGGACACTATAAAAGCATGACAGATGAGACCACAATGAAGATGAGACCATATTGGAGATACCGGACAGCCGGGGACGGGCATGTGCGAGAGTCACATGCGGTCATGGAAGGCAGGGTATACCGGGCAGATGACCCTATATGGGATGTGTGGTACCCACCCAACGGGTTCCGGTGCCGCTGCATGGTGGTCAGCCTGTCAAAAAAACAGGTTGAAAGGATGGGATTGCATGTTGAGACAGAGGCACCGTTTGACGTGGACTACTCCACGGGGGAGCTGCTCCCGAAATTTCCGGACAAGGGCTTCTCCAATAACCCGGCTAAGACGGTATGGAAGCCGGACATGACGAACATATCACCGGAACTCAGGGAACTGTACAGGGAGAGAAAACAGCCTGATGATGGTCAGACAAACGGATAGCCCTTTAGAGGGGCTTATGGGTTTGTGTGGTAGGAATTTCCACCCACAAATAGAAATAGGCGTTATAACGCGATATAACGCTATTAAAAGGCAAGAAAAAGAGGTGAAGGGACATGGCAAAGCTGATTGCATGTGCCGGACAGGGCATAGAGCTCTCCGGTGTGCCTACAGAAATCAAAATTCTTCCCCTTGGAAGGGTTCATTCACAGAAAGGTGACTTCAATGTGGATGAAGAGAGCTTTGAACTCATCCGGAAACAGTTCAAGGACAGGAAGCTTGACCTTGTGATTGATTATGAGCACCAAACGCTGTCAGATGTACAGGCTCCTGCAGGCGGATGGATAAAGGAACTGTACAAAGGCGAGGATGCCATCATTGCAAAAGTGGAATGGACAGCCAAAGCCGCCGAGTACCTGAAGAATAAAGAGTATAGGTACCTCTCCCCGGTAGTATTGGTGAGGAAAAGAGACCAAAAGGCAACGGCAATACATTCAGTTGCACTCACAAACACGCCTGCTATAGATGGGATGTTTGCATTGGTGAACTCCCTTGATATAGAGGACATTTCAAAAGGAGGAAATATCATGGACTTAAAAGAACTTGCAAAAGCATTAGGGCTTCCGGAGACCGCAACGGAAGAGGAGATCAAGAAGGCTGTGGAGGATGCAGCCAAAGCAGCGGAGAAACTCAAGGAAATGGAGGAAAAGAAGCCGGAGGATAAGCCGGGAGAGGGCGGCAAGCCGCAGGAAGTAACGGAAGTGGTTGCCAACAGCACCATCCTTTCCATGCTTGGTCTGAAGGAAGGTGCAAAGACTGAAGATGTGGCTGCTTCCATCATGGCGTTAAAGACAGGAACCCCGGATACACAGGCGGAGCTTCTTGCACTCAAACAGCGTATGCAGGAGAGGGATGCGGATGAGGAGGTTCAGAAGGCTTTGAAGGCAGGAAAAATCACTGCAGCACAGACTGGATGGGCGAAGTCATACGCCCTGAAGGATATGGATGGCTTCAAGGGCTTTGTGGAGAAGGCTCCCGTAGTAGTTCCGCCGGGAAAGCTTGAGCTGAAGGATGCCCCGGCAGCTCAGGGATCTGATGAGGTGGATGTAGCTATCCTGAAGAATATGGGAGTTTCTATGGAAGATGTGAAGAAGTACAGCGGAAAGGAGGACTAACAGATGATTAGAACAGGTAACGAGAGAACGGGGAACCGCCTGCTTGACATCCCGGTCAAAGGTGGAGAGGAACTGACAGAAGCAACAATGGCGGTCATCAATGCGGATGGATATGCGGAGAACGCAACAGCCGCCGCCGGGCTTTTGATTGCCGGATGTGTACAGAGCTATTGTGACAACCGCAACGGAACAGATGGTGAACAGACTGTCAGCGTGAAGCGTGGGACATTCGTGTGGGAGAATGACGGAACCATTACGGAAAAAGACATCCTGAAGAAGTGCTATATCAAAGATGGAGTGACCGTGACCATCACAGCGGATGGCTCAAGTGTAGCAGGAACCATCTTGGCGGTAGAGGCTGACGGAGTGACCGTAGACATGACACAGGTATAAGGAGGAAATGAAACATGATTGTAAATCAGGCGAACTTACACGGACTCACGGTGGGGTATTCCACAGCTTTTAATAAGAGCTTTGATACCACACAGTCCAATTATCAGAAGGTTGCAACTGTGGTACCAAGCACCACAGGAGAGCAGGACTATAAGTGGCTTGGACAGATGCCGGGCATGAGGGAATGGATTGGTGAAAGGGAAATTCAGGCTCTTGCAGCGTATGACTACCTCATCAAGAATAAAAAATTTGAGATGACTATTGGCGTTCCGAGGGATGACATTGAGGATGATAAGTATGGAGTATATACTCCTCTTTTCTCCAATATGGGAGAAGCGGCTGCCCTGCATCCGGATGAGCTTGTTTTTGGTGCCATGATGGAAGGTTTCAAAGAGAAGTGCTATGACGGGCTCTCATTCTTCAACGAAGCCCACAAGGTAGGAAAGGAGACCTACAGCAACCGCAGCAATAAGAAGCTGTCGAGGGAGTCCTATATGGAGGCGAGGGCAGGCATTATGAGCATCAAGGGAGACAAGGGCAAGAGCCTGAAGCTTGTGCCTGACCTCTTGGTAGTATCCCCGACACTGGAAGAGGCAGCCAAGCTCATCTTGGAAGCTGACCAGATTGACGGTACCACCAACGTGCTGAAGGGAACGGCAAAGCTCCATGTAGAGCCTGCCCTTGCAGAGCATCCGGATTATTGGTTCCTGCTTTGCACCAACCGTTTCCTGAAGCCGTTCATTTATCAGCTCCGGAAGAAAATCAAGTTCGTGTCCCTGACAAAGGAAACAGATGAAAATGTATTCATGCTTGATGAGTTCCTGTATGGAGCTGACGGAAGAAGCAATGCAGGATATGGTTTTTGGCAGATGGCATATGGTTCCACCGGAGAGGTAGGAGCACAGGGATAAGGAGTAGGTGATTGGGATGTACTGTACCGTGGATGAGGTGCTTGAAATGATTAAGGATGACATGAAAAATGTCATCATTGGAGATGAGTATATTGAGGATGAGCAGGAACGGGAGGAGAAGATTGCAACGCTCTGTGATGCTGCCATTGTGGATGCTTGTGCCGAGATTGACGGGTACCTTGCCAAGCGGTACAGGCTTCCTTTACGGAAGGTACCACAGGTCATCAACAAATTTGCAAAGGACATATCTGTGTACAACCTTGTATCAAGGACAGGCATAGATGAGAGTGAAAGAGAGAAGACTTTCCTGAACCGTTACAACGCCGCTATCAAGTTCCTTCTTGATGTGGCAAAGGGCACCATCAGCATAGGAGTTGAGGATATAGGAGGCGGCAGCGAGGCAGCCAACGGCTTCAAAATGAAGTCTTCAGGTCGGGTGTTCTCAAGGGAAAGCATGAGGGGATGGTGATGGGATGTCATCAATCAGGGCGGAATTGTCCGGAGAAACAGATGAGCTCCTCCAACGCCTGAACCGATTGAGCCACCTTGAGACCCGTGGGGTTCTGAACTCCATAGCGGAAGGACTTAGGACTTCCACCGTGGAACGCTTCACGGAAGAGAAGTCCCCGGAAGGAACAAGCTGGAAGACATCCATCCGGGCTAGGGAGGAAGGCGGCAAGACACTCACAAAGACCACGCAGCTCAAGAACAGCATCCGGTCAGAGGTGAGTGACAGTGGAATTGCAGTAGGTACCAATGACATCAGGGCAGCCACGCACCAATTTGGTGATGAGAGAACAATAAGAGCGAAATCTAAGAAGTACCTCACATTCAAGATTGGCGGTCAGTGGCGGAGAGTAGCCTCTGTCAAAGTAAGCATCCCACCAAGACCGTTCCTTGGTATCAGCGAGGAAGACGAGCAGGACATCAAGGACAGCTTGGAGGAGATTTTTGAGGAGTAGGACATGGTAGCAGAGAAAAACTACTTGATTGAAACGCTGAAGAGCTCCGGCATTAAAAGTCAGGTCTACACCGAAATGAAAAAGCTAAAGCAGGGGAATGAGCCACATGTTGGTGCAGTATTGCGGAACGGTGAAACCCTCTCACGCTCCGGCTCAAAAAGAAAATTCGTAGACCAAGAGGGGCAGCGGAAGCGGAGGGTGAAGCTGTGGGATAGGAGCACATCACTCCATGTAGTAATAGCTGACACATCAGAGGAGAAGGTGGAAAAGATACTGGACAGCTTTCTCCGGAAGCTCAAGAAGGGTATAGATGTGGACGGAAACTGGGTGAATATCGTGGTAGGTGAGGTGGACTGGGTAGAAGAGGGTGACAGTATCCTGAAGGCGAAAGTAGCAGTACAGTTTGATATCACTTTTGAAGGCGGTATTTATGAAGATAGAGACATCAAGCCAATGGACATTGGCTCTGTCGGATAAGGAGGACAATATGGCAGAAATGAAAACGGCTGCAACCTTAAAGACCATTGAGGAGCTCAAGCAGGAGCTTGGGGTATCTGATGCGGTGTTTGAAGGTGTCAAGGCAGCCAAAGGATGGAAGAGTGGAAGACAGGTGGAAACGGATGCTTTCAAGGAAGCCTGTGCCGCCTTCCTGAAAGCCCCGGTTGACGGGAGAGTAACGGATGAGGAGGCGAAGGGATAATGTTCGGAGATGTAAATGTAAAGGTCGAGGACGGGAACCTTGGGCGGAGCAGCTCAACGGGAACCGGGACACATATCAAGATAGGTATTTCTAATGTGGAAAGCAAAGCCCCTATCCTGATCAGCGGAACTATGAACGCTAAGAAAATCAAAGAAAAGGTTGGAGAGACTCCATTGGCGGATGCCTGCATTGATGCGGTAGAGTGGGGAGCAGCTTCCATCTATTGCATCCCGGTGAAGGCAGGGACAGCCGGAACCATTGGAGCAGTTGAGGAAGAAAAGGCAGGATATGGGGAATTTACGGTGACCGGAAGCCCAAACAACGCCTATGACATCGTGGTAGAGGTGATGGATGACGGTGAGTGCAATGAAGGCAGCTTCCGGTATTCCATAGATGGAGGAAATACCTTCACAGAAGAGATGACCATACCTGTCACAGGAGAAGTCACATTGTCTGCTACCGGGCTTGTAGCAAAGTTTACGGATGCAGAGGGAGGCGGCAGCTTTAAGTCAGGAGACCGCTTCACATTCTCTACAACATCCCCGGCTATGAGCAATCAGGCGGTCATCAGTGCGGTGGAGGGACTCATCAACAGTCCCCTTGCTTTTGAGTTTGTCCATATCGTGGGGACATCCTCTAAGGCTTTGTGGGCTTCCCTTTGTACCATTGCTAATGACTTCCTGACAAAGTACAAAAGACCGCTCTACTTTGTGTGTGAAGCGAGAGGAAAGACCTCAGATGAGCCTCTTGAGGAATATGTCAATGCCATGCTTGAGGAGCGGAAAGGCATCAATAACATGTACATGCAGGTGGTGTGCAGCAACTCCCGTTATCAGAGAATGGATGGCAGGGTGCAGGATATCAACAATGCAGGCATTGTGACCGGGCTCTATGGTCAGGCGAAGGAGTCACAGAGCATTGGAGAGGTGAAGAGCTTCCCTATCTCTGAAGCCAAGATGCTGAAACTTCTCCCGGAAGGAATTGAGGACTATATTGGCACATTGGATGATGCCAAATATGTGACCATCCGGAAGTACACAGGCAAGGAAGATTTCTATGTCACTTCTGCAAACATGATGTCACCGGAGGGGAGCGATTATGCCTATGCGGAGGATGTCCGGGTATCTAACAGGCTTGTGAAGGCTGTCCGGGCGGCTGCTTTGGATGAGCTTCAGGTGGAGATTGACCCCGGAGACATTGAGACAAGCATTGCCAATATTCAGGAGCAGCTTGCTATCCCGGTGGAGGATGCTGTCCGTGACAAGATTATCAGCTCCGGTACTGTGGCAATCGACACCGAGAACCTCAACATCCTTGTGGATGAGAGCCTTGATGTCAGAATAACCTATGTGCCTATGGGTCATGTGAGGGAGATGAACCTGACCTTTGCAGTAGAGAACCCATACGCAGCATCTTAGGAAGGAGGTAGAGGAACATGGCAAATAAGCAGTTAATCAATGGAAAAGTGTATGACTGGTCAAGTGTGACAATCACGGCTTCCGGCATGGAGAACATGGAGCCGATGGAAATCTCCTATGATGATGAGCAGGAGAGTGAGCCTATCTATGGCAAAGGCGGAAAGATTAGAGGGTATGGTACTGGAAACCAGAAAAACTCCGTCAAGCTGTCCCTGCTTCGTGAGGACTTCAATGAGATGTGCCGGGTCATCAAGTCCAAGGGTTACAAAAACTTTTACAAGTATGTCATCCCTAAGATTGTGGTGAATTATGCGGATGAAGGGGCTACAACCTGTACGGATACACTGACCAACATTGTAATCTCCAAGCGTAGCTTCAAAGCGGCACAGGGAGACAAGAGCATGAAGGTTGACCTTGATGGCGTGGCAATGGGCGGCATCAAAATCAATGGGCTTGATGCGTAACTGATAACAGAATAAATGACAAAATGGAGGTAACTATCATGGATAGAGATATGGAAAATAAACTTCTCAACGCAGGAAAAGAGAGTGAAGCGGCAAAGGGAACGGATGTGGAGAGCCTGAAAGAAAAGTATTCAGGGACAGATGAGAAAATCTACACAGTAATTACAACGGTACAGGTGGATGATGAGACCGAGGAGGAGTTCACGTTCCTCTTCAGGAAGCCGAAGCCTGCATCTTATGACAGATATGTGAAGACCATTTCTAACTCTGTCACAAAGGCATCTAAGAGCTTTGCTTTTGACAATATCATTGATGAGCAGAGGGAAGAGCTGAAGAAGACCGTGGAGGAGTATCCGGCGATCACTATCAGCCTTGCGGATAAGCTGCTCCGTATGCTTGGACTGGCAGACACGACATCAGTAAAAAAGCTGTAGAAGATGCCAAGGAGCAGTTCAAAAGCAGCTTTGTGAGCTATGGGAAGATGGTCATATACACATATCTTCCCAAGGAACTGCTTCCGGAAAGCTTTGAAAACCTGACCTTTGATGAGTTCTTTTCCCTGTATGGTCAAGCAGATTGTGCAAGGGAGATGAGGATAGAGGATATTGAGACAGGCGTAGCGAAAGGCATAGCAGACAATTTTGAAGACGAATAAAACAAGCCCCACAGCCGGAAACTGTGGGACTTGAATACACCTCTATGAACTTCTGAAGATAAGTATACCATAAATAGAGAAAAAAGCAACAGGGAGGTGGTTGCATGGGTATGGAGTCGGTATACAAATTGTCTGTTATCCTGAATATGGTTGACAACCTATCCGGTCAGATGGGCGGAGTCGGGAACAATGTGACAAACACAGTCAACAAGCTCAATACCGCTTTTGGCACTATGCAGAAAGCGGGGGCGGCAATGGCAGGAGTTGGCGGTGCAATCACCGGGCTCTGCATGAAGACAGTCACAGCCACCTTTGACACGCAGAACGCACTGGGGGAGCTTTCTTCCCTTGGGGTGAAAGACTTAAAGGCGGTGGAGAACGCAGCAAAGAGCTTTTCTGATACATGGGCAGGCACAAGTAAGTCAGACTTTATCACGGCAGCCTATGATATAAAGTCAGGTATCGCATCCTTGACGGATGAAGGTGTGGCACAGTTCACGGAACTGGCAGCCCTGACTGGCAAAGCCACAAAATCAACAACGGAAGAGATGGGTTCACTGTTTGCTACCGGGTACGGCATCTATAAAGGTTTCTATGATGACATGTCAGACCTTGAGTTTGGTGAGATGTTCTCAGCAGGGATAGCAACGGCAGTTAAAAACTATAAGACATCCGGCTCCGAGATGGCGAGTGCCATATCAGCACTTGGAGCAACAGCAACCAACGCCAATGTCCCATTGGAAGAACAGCTTGCCATTATGGGACAGCTTCAGACCACAATGTCCGGCTCTGAAGCAGCAACAAAGTATAAGTCATTCCTCAATCAGGCATCCAGTGCCGGGGAGAAGCTTGGGCTGACTTTCCTAGATACCAATAATCAGCTCAAGTCCATGCCGGAGATACTGACAGAGCTGAAGGGCAAGTATGGAGACACGATAGATGCAGTAGAGAAGAGGGAACTGAAGGAAGCTTTTGGAACGGATGAAGCGGTTGCCCTTATTGACCTGTTATACAACAACGTGGAGACCCTGGACTCCGGAATACAGGACTTGCAGGGCAGCATGAAGAGCGGTATCTCTGTGACGGAAGAGATGGCGGAAGCCATCAACAACACACCGGAGCAAAAGTTCCAAGTGCTGAAGCAGCAAATACACAATAATGTGGAAGAGCTTGGTAATGGACTCCTTCCGGCGGTTAATAACACTATGGATAAGGTGAGCGGACTGATAAAGAAGGGTTCCGATTGGATAAGCAACAATCAGGAAACAGTACAGAGCATTATGAACATAGCCTTGAAGCTTGGCATATTCCTTGTAGTAGCCGGAAGCGTGATGGGCGTGGTCGGAAGCCTTGGGAAGCTCTTCCTGTCAGCCAAGAACGCTATAGGGCTTGTGAAGACCGCAACCTTGGGAATGAATACAGCTTTCCTTGCCTCACCTATCACATGGGTGATAGTCGGGATAGTGGCATTGGTAGCCGCCTTTGTAGTCCTATGGAATAAGTCAGAAGCGTTCAGAAGTTTTTGGACAGGGCTTTTTGAACAGGTGAAGTCAGCCGTCATGCAGGCATGGTCATCCATACAGCCAGCCCTACAGAATTTAGCCAAGAAGCTCATGGAGCTATGGCAGGCGGTACAACCAATTATACAGATATTTGAAAAAGTGGGGGCAGTTGTCCTTGTGGTACTTGGTTCTATCTTTGCCGGAGCCATTCAGGGAGCAATATCCGCACTGACACCTTTGATTGATGCCTTTTCAAGCTTTGTATCGTTTGTAACTAATGTGGTCAATGCGGTGGTTGCTTTATTTAAGGGTGATTTTTCAGATGCGATTGACTTTGCCTCTGATGCAGTCGGGGATTTTAAAGATTTCATTGAGAACGGATTCAATGCGATCCTCTCCTTTATCGGCGGCTTTGCATCAGGATTTCTTGATGCAGTTGGCGGAGCCCTCTCTGCGATAGGTATTGATGCAAGTGAAACCATAAGCAGCATGAAGAACACTGTGAAAAACGGGCTTGAGGCGGTAAAGGGCTTTTTTGGGAATATCTTGGGGGCTGCTTCCGATACCGTGAGGGAAAAGCTTGGGAACATGAAGGCTGCCTATGAGGAACATGGCGGAGGCATCAAAGGCGTGGCAGCGGCGGCGGTAGAGGGTGTGAAGGGTTACTATACAGCAGGCTTCACATTCCTTGACAACCTGACAGGTGGAAGGCTCACAAGCATCAAGAACCAATTCAGTGAGAAGATGTCCGGAGTGGCAAATGCGGTATCAACCGGAATGTCGGCAGCAAAAAGCTATGCAAGCACACAGCTCTCCAATATGCAGGCGGCATATCAGGCAAGCGGCGGAGGCATCAAGGGAATAGTATCCGCCACCATGACAGGGGTACAGGGTACCTTTAGCACAGCATACTCCGCAATCAACACTTTAACAGGCGGAAAGCTTGAAAGTGTACGCTCTACCATAGCATCAAAGATACAGGCGGCGAAGTCAACCGTGGACTCCACTCTGGAGAGTATCCGGTCAGCATTTTCCTCAAAGCTTGAGGCGGCAAGGTCGGCGGTGTCCGGAGCAATAGGACGTATCAAGTCGTGCTTTAATTTTTCATGGAGTCTGCCAAGCCTGAAGCTGCCACATATTAGCATATCAGGAGGCTTCAGCATCAATCCGCCGAGTGTGCCGAAGTTCGGCATTTCTTGGTACAAGGATGGAGGTATCCTGAACGGGGCAACCATCTTCGGGGCAATGGGCGGAAAGTTCTTGGGAGGAGGCGAAGCCGGGGCTGAAGCGGTGCTGCCATTATCAGAACTGTGGAAGCGTATGACAGAGATTGTAAGAGGCGTAGTCAAAGGAGAGAACGAAGAGAACGGTGACAGCGTGCAGCAGACAGGGGCAAACATCACAAGTGCCCTGACCTCAAAGGCTGCATCCGTGCGGAAAGAGAAGGAGAGCAAGACAACAACAAAAGAAACATACACAACGGAGAAATGGGGCAAGGAAGGCGGCACTACTATCCATCAGATTAGCTTTACAGTAGACATCAGCAAGATAAAAGACTTGCCTCTGCTTTACAAGCTGATAGATGAGCTGAAGGATGCACAGAACCGGACGGACAGCCCTACTCCGGCAACCGCATAGGAGGTGAGGGGAAATGCTGTATGTGCAGGAAAAGGTAGTAAAGCTTGGCGGCGTATACCTTGGCGGACAGGTCACAAGCGTGGAGATACAGGAGGCAGGAAGTGTTTATGTTGCACAGGATGAAAAAGGCAGATTTAAGAAATCACAGCCTGTAGGCTATGAAAATGGCAAGGTGATGGTTGATATATTGCTTGAAGCAACAAAATCCGCCTCCACCTTGGAGCAGCTCACAGATATGCAGAGGCTCTTCAAACCATACGGACAGAGTAAGCCGAAGCTCCTGCCTATTGTCAATGAGGATTGTGCTGCCCGTGGCATCACGAAGGTATATTTTAAGAACCTCACCTCTAAGAAGGTCATATCAGAGAGCAAAAGGATAGTCTCATTGGAACTGTGGGCTCCTAGTATAGCCGGGATAAAAGTGAAAAAGAAGGTCAGCAAAAAGAAGACCACAA
>CDZY01020116.1_pt1 | contig 23238 bp, 12 predicted proteins | sample 557671 | NCBI WGS metagenome assembly CDZY01 (sample SAMEA3182091, study PRJEB8094) | gut metagenome | biome: human; feature: gut; material: Stool; isolation source: human stools | place: Canada | collected 2013-03-11
TTCGCTGCTTAATGGTTTTCTGACGGAATCGTCCAAGGGCTTTTAAGTCCATCAGATCAAGATCATAGAAGGTCACAAATCTGAGAGATTCCTGCATCATGAGAGTTTTGCAAATGATGTATGTGTCGACTTTGTCAGTCTTCGTTTTGCGAATGTTGTTCTTACGCATAGTAGAAGTCTTGATGGGGTTCAACACACACACTTTGTAATTCTTAGCAACAAGATATCGAACAAGGTTGTCGCCGTAGTGTGCCGTCGATTCAAGACCAATGATGAGGCTGTCCTTGTCTAGAGGATTTAGCTTGGAAATCAGCAGTTGGAAGCCATCATTGTCATTTGTAAATTTGAACGGCTTGATTAGTTCTTCACCATCAGAAGATATGGCTGAGGCAAAGTGATTGAGTTTGGCAATGTCAATGCCTACGTAAATCATGAGGTTGCACCTCCCTTTCTAAAGTCTGATACCGTGATATCCACCAGCGATTATCTAATGGTTACGGCGTAACCTATGTAGACTTGATGGAAATAAGTACTCGGATTACTCCGGCAACATCCAGCTATAAACAATTCAGATAAAGGTAGCGGCAATACACTCCTTCGAGTAGTCAAAGCTACAGGGAAAAATCAAAAGTCCACAGTATCTGAATGTATTGAACCACGATATTAAAAGAAAGGAAACGTGTGATAATTAACTTCCTAATTATCATACAAGGAAAAATGTAATTAATATTAAATATAAAAATTTAGAATATAACATTATACAATATGTTACAAATCCCCAATTAAGTAATATACATGCAGAGTATATAGGAAATGATATATATGTAGGACAAGAAATTCAAAGTTCAGATTTTAAAGTAGAGGGATATTATGATAATGGGTTGAGTGAAGACATAAGTGATTTTCAAATATCCCCCAATGTATTTGAAGAATCAGGAAAAAATGCAGTAACAGTTAGTGTTGAAAATATAAACACAAAGATTATTATGGATATAAAACCATATAAAAAATTAGTACAAATAGTGGATTTGGATGGTGAAATATTATCAAATAGTGAAATATTGCTTGAAGATGAAGAAACCAAGATTTTAGAAAAGATATATACCGATGAAAATGGATATGCTGATTTTGAACAAAAAGATTTTGGAAAAAAGAAAAAAGTATATAAAAGGGAACAAAATGAATCAAATGATAATATTATTGTCCCTATAGGGTATGTGGATCCATCAAATGATAATGTTAAATTTATTAAACCACAAATTGTTGCAAGTATTCAAATAGTGGATAATCTAGGACATGTGTATTCTAATTCGGAAGTTGAATTAATTAATGTTGACAAATACGGAAAACATACAAAACAGATGCACAAGGTTATGTGTATGTTACGGAATTTGATTTGGTTACATTGACTTTGGATAAATATACAAATGTATATACATATAAATTATCAGATGATAATGTAAAATATTTAAACAAAATAGGATACACTATGTTAGAGGGGCAAAATGCGAAGTTACTCTATGATTAATATGGTTTGTATAATAATACCACCACTTTACAACTTTATAGATGACTCATATTTTGCTAAAATACCTGCTTTAAGGCATTTATCACAGAGGTTCATTTTATCTGGTTTTCGACTTTTTGTACGAAAGTGGTAAAAAATATCTGGCTGCGAATTCCTTCGCTTAATGTCAGATGATGAATTTGCAAAATTGGCTCCATGGTATGCTGGAAATGCATAAGTTTATGTCAATGTAGGATTATTTTGCACTTACGAAACACGAAATAAAACTGTAGGTAATGGTTAAAATAAATGATGCATTGAATCGTACTATCATTAATGGTATAGTTACCATTAAAAATATGGGATGTTTTTGCAAAGCTCAAATTGACAAAGTTGCAAAAGACCATCCTTGGGGGCTACCCCCCCAAACCCCTGTAGAATTGGGCGTTTGATAGCGATAAAAGGCACTGCAATCAAGTCACCCAATTTTGCAATAATGTCCAAATCCACTCTGCATTAATATCCGTTTTATTTTTGCAACAAACAATATGGGAGATATTTTGAATTGTAATTATTGTTAATGACTGCATCGAATCATTCCATTCTGTATTAAAGAAGGAAGAAGTGTACATAACTATATATTACACATTTGAGGAGGCTAAATCAGCACTCTTTGAATATATAGAGTCATTCTACAACCGAAAAAGGCACCATAGTTCTCTTGATTACAAGACACCACAACAGGTTGAAGATGAGGCTCTAGTAGCATAAGAAATAATTCTCTTGGCATATGTTATGCTGGAAGAAAAGTTCAACTTTTTGTGTCCAAAGTATTGACATAGATCCAATTTGGCTGGTGGACATGAGAGTGGAATCGTATTTTTGTCTGCTTAACAGTGAATGCGGGGGTTTTGTATTTATACGTAAGCAATACTGAAGTTTATGGCTCATTCTGCTGAGAGTAAACAATAAAAATTCCCTGGTTTAAAGAAAAAAACACCTGACTGTATAGGGAGGGAGAAAATGTATTATATTGTTGATAATTTTGAAAAGAAAACACCGTCAGATATTACTGTAGAAAATATCAATTTGGCATGCGGAAATAGTGTAAATATATATCTAATTGAAACTGTTCATGATTTAACACAATTTATTGGATTTGGGAAATATAAGAATAATCAGGTTGGAAATGTGTACTTTAGAGGTCAAACATCATTATATGAAGGTGCAATGATACCTTCTCTATATAGAGGAAAAACTAGATTAGATAGTATAACGTGGAAATATAACGAATGTATTAATAGAGTGATTAAGGAAAAGAAGATTTTCAACCAATATAATAGAGCTGTTTTTGAACCTTTAATTCAGCATTATGGTGTAAAAACACCATATATTGATTTAGTAGATAATGTATGGGTGGCATTATGGTTTGCATTACATGAAGCTAAAACTGTACCAATTAATTCACATGAGTATGTGTACTATTTTAAGTCAAAGGCGGAATATGCATATATTATTCTTATGGTTTCTGATGCAAAAGAGGAAACAAAAAAATTTGGTGTTTATAAGGGGGAAAATACCACTTTGGTTGATCTTCGAAAGGCAACACCATCTTATTTTTTGAGACCCCATGCACAGCATGCATATATGATAAGAAAAAATGAAGAATTTCCTGGTGACTATAGTGATTTAATAGTTGGTATAGCCAAAATACCAACAAGTGTTGGATTTGAATGGTTGGGAACAAATGAATTTTTATCCTTAAGTAGTTTATTTCCAGCATCATATTTTGACTCTGGATATAAAATTTTGTTAAAACATTATCCAGAGGAAGATCAGGGGACAATTAATCAGTTTGGTTCAATTCAGATTTTGACAGATTAGTAATATTTATAGATGAGCCACATGTGACTGGACACTTCCGGACACTGTATATCTCAATCCCGATAAATAACTGGAGGAAACAGACACAACTGACAAACAGTAAGCCAGGACTTCATAATTATTCACTCGGCTTGCCTGAGAAATGTATCAATGTACGCACCACATCAGCTTAGCTGCCATTTATATTTAACTCAGGTATGGAGTACAATCCGATAGCCCGAATGGAAATAACAAAAAAATCCAATTTTACTGACAGCTAGCGTGACAATCAGCGGGATATTTCTCAGTCCACTTTTCTGAAACGCGGTCAAGAGCCTGACGTGCCTTTTCCTCATCCGCTGAGTGGTAGATTGTCTTTGAAGTGCTGGTTCATTGGATTTGTTCTGTTCTTGAAAAGCCCTGTGCTTCTTTATCTATTTAGAGATAGTAGTAGGCTTAGGCTCTTTATCTAATTCGGCAACTATTAGACAAAGGCTTGGAAGCATCTAACCTCTTTTCGATAATAATACGGTTATCATTGGTCATGTGTTTCTGGTTTGTTTCTATTTTTTGACATATTTACTTCATTTCTACTGCGGATAAGAGGGAATATGTAGCATACATGAAATCTTACCAGAGTGTAAGATTAAATTCAGTTCAAGGTGGAATTTACTTTTTTATTTAACGCAGGAGAAATTTGTATCAAAGAGGATATTGACATATCGCAGTTATTATGTTAACCTTTATACAAAGCATATTTCTTGAAAAATCTATATTTCTTATTTCTGGATTGCGTGTGAGTTTTCATATCACGGCAGATATTCAAAGTTCTATGCTTGAGAATCCATTAACCTAGCAGGGGACAATTGAAGATGCCGTAGGGAAAGCGTGTAGATGAATGCATTTATCTATCTCTCCATATAGATGTAGGGGCTACAAGATGGCAATGAGTTCATTTACAGTGAATATCACGCACGGCAGTCAGGCATATCTCCTGCAACACATTACAGGAGGTGCTTTATGACAAAAGTCGTAAAAACAGAGAGAAGAAGAAATGGAAAAGGAAATGTAGCAGTTGAGAGAAGCGGTCTGGCGAGAAACAGCAGTGCAGGTGTGAATGGTAGTACGGTAGAGAATGGCAGTTCAGTGGAAAACATCAACCCGGTGGAAAATAGCAGTTCAGTAGAGAGTATCAGTCCAGTGGAAAACAACAGTCCGGTTGGAAATACAGTAAGCCTGACCGCTAACCGTAAGTACAAGGACACGGTATTCAGGATGCTGTTTTCTGATAAGTATAGGCTGCTTGAACTCTACAATGCCGTGTCTGGCAGGCATTATGTAAATCCAGACGAATTGCAGATTGTGACACTTGAAAACGCGGTATATATGGGAATGAAGAATGACATGGCGTTTCTGCTTGACACAGGGATTTACCTGTATGAGCATCAGTCAACAATCAATCCCAATATGCCATTAAGGGATTTATTTTATATCTCATCCGAGTATAATGGATTTGTGGATATGAAGTCACTATATACATCAACTGTGCAGAAGCTTCCTGCACCGAACTTCGTTGTGTTTTATAACGGTGAGGAAGCGATGGAGGACAGGTGTGAGTACAGGCTTTCGGGTGCGTTTGAGCCGAAGGTTGATAATCCGGCACTGGAGCTTATAGTGACTGTGCTCAATGTCAACTATGGCAGGAACCCGGTACTCATGGAGCAGTGTCGTACACTTGCGGATTATGCACAGTACGTTGCACTGGTGAGAAAGTACAAGGCGGAGCTGGGCTCGCTTGAGGCGGCTGTCAGACGAGCCGTCGATGAGTGCATAAGAAATGATGTGCTGGCGGATTTTCTGAGAAAGAATCGTGCGGAGGTAGAGATGACGAGCATATTTGAATATAATCAGGAAGAGGAAGAGAGAAAGCTCAGGGCTGCGGAACGGCAGGCAGGATATGACAAGGGATATGACAGTGGGTATGAGTCAGGAGCCGCTGATGGAGAAGTCAGGAGTACTGTCAAGGCTGTAATAAAACTTATGCAGAATATGAAGCTTACCATGGAGCAGGCACTTGATACGCTGGACATTACAGGAGATGAAAGAGAAGAGGTATTGGAACGTCTTAACAAGAAAATGAATGTATAGCAGTGGTGGGACATAGGGGGGGGCAGGCACCATTGCCACAGAATTAAATATGTAATTTCAAAATACACCATTTTCCATATGTGGAGGAGGGTGTATTTTTTAGTATACAAATATCATATAAAACAATATAGCTGCAAACAGGTGTGTAAAAGTTGAATTTATTCGTGCTATATATGATAATTTGACAACTCTGGCAGGTTACAGGCAGAAAGTAGTGTGGTAAGATTAACTAAAGATGATTTCTTAAATATACATGAATAAAGATCTATTTTACGGAATATATGGACGCATTTGGAAAAACAGACGGGACATTTACACTGGAAGTACTGAAAGTATCAGCCATCCCATCAGATATCGTAGCACTGGGAGCAGAAGGCATGAAAAAAATCTGGCAAGATGCAAAACTGAGAGGACGCGGTTACAGCAGAGCTGGAGAAATCGTGGATTACGCAGAGAAAAGTGTAGGACTGACGGATGGAACCGATGCCGGCCGGGAGACGGTGAAATGGTATGCAGAACAGATCCTGAAACTGGATGAGCAGCAGGAAACGGTTGAAAGTGCATTACACAGAAAGTGCAGGGAAATACCTTATGCAGAGAACATACTGGCAATCAATGGTGCAGGTGAAAATATACTGGCTGGAATTCTGGCAGAAATGGGAGATATCAGCAGGTTTGATGATGTGAAGGAGATTCAGAAGCTTAGTGGAATGGGACTGGTGGCGTGCAGCTCCGGCAAGCACAAAGGACAGACAAAGATCAGCCACAGAGGACGTAAGCGGCTACGCTACTGGCTGTTCCAGGCAGCCAAATCAGCAGTGTCAAATGCAGATGAATTCAAGCAACTGCATGAGTATTACACTACACGGAGCAGGAATCCGCTGAAAAAGATGCAGTCATTGGTTGTGATTTTATGTACTTTCAGGTATATTATATTGATTAAATGTTGATTGAAGTAAATATAAACATGTGCTGTATTGAATCACATTATCATTAATGATATGGTTGCTTTATAAGATATTGGGGGATGTCTTATTTTTGCAGAAAATTAATGTTTCTGTATAAAGCAACTATAGGATATGGGGATGAGGGCTTGGGTATGTATGCCGAAGTTGTAAAAGTGCTACATGTACGTGGAATAAAATCTGTTGTGTGCTTTCATTTCCGGGTATATAATAAGGGAGAAGGAATGGAGATACGGACGCATTTAAGGAACACGCTTGAGGCGGTTGATTCGCTCAAGGCAAGGTACGACAAGAACGTGAAGGAGCTGTTGGCAGACATACAGGTGCTTGCACGGATTGTAAAACACACAGTTGTTGAAGTGGAGAATCTGAGCATAGAGCAGATAATGGCCTGCATTGACCATGACAGTATCTGTATTGGTATGGTTCCCGTGGAGCCGGGTCTGACCAATATGGGCAGGGTCGATAGTGTACAGACAGAGGACGCAGTACCGAATGAGGGTTATGTGACATACGATATCCGCTTTATGCTCATAGTCATGGAACTTGAATTAGAAATAATTATCAATGTTGAGGCACAGCGGAGCATGGCATATAGCACCCTTGGATATCATTTGGAGAATCGTATGGTATTCTATCTGTCAAGGCTTATATCCTCACAAAAGGGTATAAACTTCGTAAATAGTGAGTACGATAAGATTAAGAAGGTCTATAGTATATGGATATGTATGGATGCGGATGATGATGGAGATTCAATCATCCGGATTTCTCTTAAGCAGGACACATTATTTGGAATGCCTTACGACTTTCCGAAGCTTGATAAGATGTGCGGTATGGTCATACGCATAAGGAACAGCTGTAATGTCACTGAGTCGAGGAACAGGCTTATTGCGATGCTTGAGGACGTATTATCGCGCGAAGACTCCGATGTGAAGAAGCGGAAGCTTGAAGAGAAGTATGCTATGAAGATGACGCTGGAGCTGGAAGGGAGGATAAACAGAATGTGTAATCTGAGTGACGTGGTTGTAGAACGCGGAATTGAATTAGGAATACAACAGGGAATGCAGAGAGGGATTAAAGGTCTTGTTGATATATTGCGTGATATGGGGACTCCTAAAGAGGTCATTGTACAGAAAATTATGGAGAAGTTCTCAATGACTGAAGAGAAGGCCAGGGAGTTTGTGGAGTAGGTAGAGGTTGTTATAATACAATTATTAGGCGGTGCCATCCTTTCTGATGAAAGGGTGGCTTATTTTATAGGGATGTTCTTTGTTACCATATTCATATATCAGTATTGTTCCTTCAATAAGATTTACATTTTTTTCTGGGTTGCAGTGTTCGCTGATTTTTATTCTGGAGGAAAATGAAAGTCCAATTGCAGTATTATGGAGAGGCTTCATTGGCGATAAGTGACGTTGGAACACTGAGTATTGATGGTAGAAAGAAGGCTTTCAACGGAATGGGGAGAAATTGTTTTAGGGAAAATAATAGGTTTGCGGAAGGTGTTAATGATCTTTTCATCCAGACATTTTTGGGGTTTGTATAAATCTAAATATTCAGTTATAGGTGTTGTTGTTGTAATGTTATCCACTTTTTAAATCCTTTTGATTTGTTTAAGATACGAATAAGTTCATATTAAGTACAATGTACGGACTATGATGCGATTACATTAATTTTCTTGGTGTAATTTGAAAATATGACAACTCTGGCAGGTTACAGAAAGAGAAAAGTGTAGTAGAATTTACTTATAAGTAATCGTATGCGGCTTTAAATTAGTAAATATTTATATTAATCAAAGGGGAAAAGATTGCATGAGTGTACCGACAAGAAAAAATGATATGATGTAAGGGTATTTGTAGATAAGATAAATGTTATAATTATAGACAAGAGGAGCGCGTATATGGCATTAGCAAAGTGGTATAAAGTCGATTTTCATACCCATACTCCGGAAAGTAGATGCTTTCAAGACAGGAATGTAACGCCTAGGCAATGGTTAGCAGCTGCTAAGGATAAGGGTACTAATGTAGTAGTAGTAAGCGACCATAATTCAGTAGGATGGCTAAAAAAAATAGAAGAGGTCAAGTCAGAATTTGAAAATGAAAGTTTTAAGGTACTTTATGGAATTGAACTTTGTGTTTCATCCAATTTTACACATTTTCTTATTATTTTTGATGATAAAATGTCTGTAACCGAAATAGAGGATGCAGTTGTCGGTCATTTAGGACTGTTAAGAAAAGATTGGGCTAATACAGAGATTAATGTGTCAGAAGACAAATTGAAAACTTTATGTGCTGAGCTGGGTGAAAAAATATTTGTAATACCTGCTCATTTTGCTGCTAATAAGGGTCTTGGCAAAAGTACAGAAAATGCAATTAAAAAATATCAAGAGTTTATAAAATTTCCAGCCGTTGAGGTGAGAAATGATGAGGATGTCAGAGAATACAATAATAAACTAAATAACAAAGCCATTAATAAAGCGGTATTAATAACAGGGTCAGATAACCCATCGGATGCTGATAGCACGAAGCATTCGATCAATGGATTTGGTAAAATGTTTACCTGGGTCAAGTTATCCACATTGTCTTTCGAGGGACTTCGTCAGGTGTTTATAGATCCTGAACATAGGTGTATTAATTGGTTAGAGCTTCAAAAGATTGGTATTCAGTTCAATCCGAATGAAACCACATATAATTACATAAAAGGTATTGAATTTGAAGGCATATCGCATATGACCAAAATGAATATGAGATTTTCGCCTCATTTGAATTGTATTATAGGTGGAAGAGGAACCGGTAAATCAACAATTGTTGATGCAATAAATTATGGATTGTGCAATGAAAAAGATCTTTCAAAATGTAAGTTACTGGACAAGACAATGACAAAAGATGCAAAAATATCGACATTTTTTAATTTCGGTATAGATAAGCCTTATGAAATAAGAGTATCAAAAAATGGTAAAATGCTTGTAAGCGAAGTTAAGAATGATAAGGGCATTGTTGAAAATCCTCCGGAATTTAAAATAGATTTTTATGGACAAAAAGAAATTTTTAATTTAATAGATGAAGATGATAGTATTGAAAATCAAACAACAAGTCCACTAATAAGAATGGTGGATAATAAAATGAATGCTGATATGTATTCGTATTCAGACGATATTAATGAAGCACTAAATAAAATGTTGACATATTCAAATCAATTCAAGAGTAATAGAAATAAAATTAAAGAAATGTCTACAATTAGAGCTGAAATTGAAAAAGGAGATGCAATATTAAAAAAATTCAAAGCCAGTGGAATCGAAGCGGCTAGACTGAGTCTGGAAACCATTGACAATAAAATAAAGAGTGTAGAACAAGCATTTATTTTGCAATATAATATAATTAATGATGCTATACAGAGTTTTATACAGCAACAAAAGAAATTAGATTCGCAGATTGCGGGTCTTGCTGTAGTTGAAGAAAATGCAATGGATATTGAGACTTTAAAAAGTTTAAATAATGTTAACCAAATGTTTATTGATTTCTTAAATGTAAAGAAGGAGGCGGTTATTTCAACTGAAAAATCATATAAATCATCAGAAATATACGCGAAACGTGAGAAGATTCACAAAGAATATGAACTTGCACTTGAGAAAATTAAAAGTACAGGTGGAGAAGATATTAATACAATTCAGGATCAGTTACAAAAAAATAGGCAAAGATATAATGATTTGTTAATCTTACAGGATGAGCAAGAAAATTTGAAAAAGAAGGTTGAAGAAAGTATAACGGTTTTTGTTGATAAAAGACTAGAACTATCTAAGAAGCGACAGATGGTGATTGACGGGTTGAAATTTGAAAATATTTCAATTAAAGTTATTCCGTTTGGACATTTAATGCGTTGGAAGGCGAATATACAGAGGGAATTTGGAAAAGAAGGTATCTTTGACAATGATTTTCAAACATTAGTACAAAAAATAATATCTTCAAATGATAATTGGGAAAATTATAAAAACTTTTTGAAATTCTTGTTAACAACCGATTCGGGTAATATTGGGGAATTATTTGACTTGGCAACAGATGCGAGATTTGCAAAACTTTGGAAGGAAAAATACAGCAATGATACGTTAAGTTCTTTGGCTAAGGTATTTCCAGAGGATAAATTGCAAATTAAGATTATAAACGACAAGGAAGAAATTGATATTAATGAGGGCTCACCGGGCCAAAAGAGTGCAGCTATTCTTGCGTTTATTTTAAATAGTGGAGAAAATCCGTTAATAATTGACCAGCCGGAGGATGATTTAGATAACAGTTTGATTTACTCACTTGTTGTAAAATCTATAAGAAAAATGAAGAGTAAACGTCAAATTATTATAGTTACGCATAATCCTAACATTCCGGTTTTGGGTGACGCGGAGGGTATTGTAATACTGGAGCGTAATAATGAAGGTAAAGTTACTTTTAGAAAGAATAAAAAAGCAGGTTGCATTGAAGAAAAGATTATTAGAGAGGGAATTTGTGAAATTATGGAGGGTGGTGAAGATGCTTTTCATAAGCGAGAGCAAAAGTATCAATATAAGTAATTGAATGTTATAATATTTGTAGTGTTAGATATTTATGGAAGTTACTTGAGATTGGTGTAAGTTTACGTCAATATGTAAAAAGAAAATAGGTATTGTAGTGGCTGATTTATGTATCAATGATATCTAAAGACATGATAATTAGTTGTATATGGAAATATCACAATGTTATAAGGTTATGGAATTTAATTATTTCTTTTTATATGATTTAATAGATTTTGGAACAATTTTAAACAACTAGTTATTATGGATATGACATAGAATACGGGAATCAGTAATGTTATTTAATACCGAAGAAGAATACATAAAAGAAATGGATAATAAATAGTTATCCGTCAAGCTAAATATATTAAAACTACGTATATAGAGGTATATCAGATGAATTATATAATAGAATGGGATAAGTATTTATTAGATTATCTGGAAGAAGCCAGAAAAACTATAGAAAATATTCCAGATAATCCAAATAAGGGTATTCAATTTGAATTATTAGTGGAATACTTATTAAGTCAGATGTTTTCTCAAGAAGAATTGTCATTCAAAAATACCAAACTTTCACATGATGGAAATAAGGATTTCTGGGCAATCGATAATTTAGATGAAGTGTGGTGGGCAGAATGTAAGAATTATGCTCCAAATATTGCTCTAACACAGTTAGCTCCTACTCTCGTAATGGCAGAAATAAATGAAGTAAGTCACTTAATGTTTTTTAGCTATTCCTCTCTAAATATTAATTTAAAAAAGAGAATTGCTCAGTATTCATATAAATATAAAAAGGAAATTTTTTTATATGATGATACTGCCTTAGAACAATTAATTTTTTTATATGATAAGAAAGTTTTACCCCAAAATTACAATGCTGTATCATGCAAATTTTCCGAAAAATTAGAAACTATATTTTTTAACGAAATAAATGCATCTATTGTCAATAGAAATTCATTTGATGAAAATTATGAAATAACGGAACTAAATGTTGGAAGCATATATGATCTTAATGTTATACTTATTAACCGATATTATAATACAAGCTTAAACGTGAAAGTAAAAATCGCGGATAATGAATCTAATTTATATTTTGACTTTTTGGATAATGAGTTGAATGTACCATTGAAAGAATGGGAAAAAAATTTGACTTTAAAGCCAAATCAAATAATCCTAATCAAATATAGCGTGGTAGCAAAAAAGGAAAAAGAAAAAATAACTTTACCACAGATATCAATTACATATGAAAAAGGTGATAGTATTATTAAGAAAAACTCTAACCTAAATCACCATTATGTATGTAATTGGAATAAAAAAGTTATACTTATAGGTAAGCAATACGAAAAAATCATACAGGACTTTTCTGAGGAATGTCAAAAAAAATTCTGTACGCTATTAGTGTATGGAACCGGAGGAACTGGAAAAACCAGAATTTTAGAAGAATGTAAGTGTCAGCTTATTAAAAAAAATTACAACATTATTAATTTTATTGGTTTTGATAATACTTCATCGTGGAGAGATATTGTTATAGAAATTGCTTTTCAAGTGTTCGGATTAGAAAAAGATTTGGCTTCTTCGATTTTATTTGATGTTGACGAAACTAAATTATTAGCTCCAGAAGACCCATTCAAAATAAAAATAATTAATTTTCTAAGACTTCTAAAAAAGGGGAAAACTATAGACAATTTAGAGGATTATTATGAAATTATATTTTCTGAATTAAATAGAAATAAGTATGCCATTATTATTGATAATTTACAATCATATTCTGTTGAAATTATTGACTTTTTGAAGAAATTGATTAGCTTTTTTGGAACGCATATAGAACAAAAAAATTCATTTGCTCTTTTAATGTCTTTAAATACTTCACTTGTCTATGATAATAAATATCTTGATTTTGTTTCATCTATTCAAACAATGTCTTTTTCAGGAAATAATACAAGTGTTTTGTGTGAAAATATTACAGGCTTTGTAAAAGAAGAGCAAGCTATTACGTATTTAAAAACCTTATTGTGCTTAGATGATTATCCATTAAATTATAAATATTTAAAAGAAACTTTAGCTAAAAGTTCATTGAAACCAAAATATATTGAATTAGTAGCAGGAAGATTATTTCAGGAGGAGTGTATTGAATTAAAAAATAATAAAGGAATTATAACAGATGCTGTTAAATTTAAACATACCCTGGAACACATACCACCAAAATACGAGGATGCGTTTTGCAGTAATTTTAGACACTTGCAATCAGTTTATCCCTTGTTGGAAGATGATTTCAAAGATATTTTGGCATGTACCTACTTTTTTAATACTTTATCACAAAGAATAATAGATATTTTTAAGCTGAATAAAGGTGTCATTTTGGAATTGTGTAAGCGCGATATTCTTAAGAAAAGTGAATACGTAACAGAATGCTCATATGAATTTGAACATGATCTTGTTGAAATGACAATATGTGAAAAAATATATCCAGATTTAATTGAGCATGCCATTTTTCTTATTATGAAACATTCTGATTCATTTAATTCGACATTAAAAGATCAATATGATCAGTATATATTATGTAAACTATTTTCGAGGCAAATTTCAAAAGATGAACTTATCTCTGTATTTGAACATAAAGAACGTATAAAAATAAACAATAAGTTTATTTACAAGTTTTATTCTTACTTTATGGATAATTTAATACAATTAAAATCAGAATTTGAATGTACAACTTTAATTTGTTATATGTGTGATTGTTGTAAATATGTCAGGGATCATGTAAGTGAAATTAAGGCAGAGCCTTTATTTGAATTAGCATATGCCCATTTAAACAGCATTCCAAGAGCGACACAAGAGATTATGACATTATACTTCTCTTTTATAATTCATTATTGCGAAAATAAAATACGTTTAAACAAGGTATCAGATTGCATGGTGGTTTATAAAGATTATTACCGTGAAATAGAACGTAGCGAAAAAATATGTATGAACCTTAATATGCAATTCTCATATGCTAAGGCATACTTAGATAATCGTATTTTTGTATGTGGAAAATTGGAAGGCTTTCCAAAAAAATATCTAATAAATTTGGCATCATCAATTAAAACGTCACAGAAAAACCAATTTTGGGATATCCAGCTAGAAAATTATTTTGATCTGGCAAATATATATTTAGGCGATAATGTAAATGTGGCAAAAGCACTATATAATTTGAGCAAAGGATTTAACTGTTATAATAAGCTGACAAAGGTACAACAGAGAAAATATAGCGTAAATTATTATTCAAAAAAAATATTATATCTTATGTTAAAACACGAATATTCTTCTTCGTTGGATATGATACATAAAGCGCTTATAGAATTAAAAGAAAATACATTTATTAATTACCATATTTTTTTCCAAGAAAAGTATATAAAATATCAAATTATAAATTTATTGTTGCAGAAAAAAATAGACAGTACGTTAGATAAGTGTATGGAAAATTATGAACAGCTTTTAAATTTGACTGGTCATCTAAATGATAATTATGAATGGATTTTTATCCAAGCAAAGTATGCATTTTATACACATAATTATAATGTTTTTGAAAATTTAGTTAAACAATTTTATATTAATTTGTGTGCTAATGATAATTTAAATTCAAATAAGAACCATATTATGTTAGAGGAGCTTGCCATAAAATATAGACAACAAAATGGATCCTGCAATTTTATATGTAATAGAGCTGCTGACGTATCTGACATTAACAAAATATTGACAATGGATACACCATCTTTTCAACAGTTTTTTAATGAATATAAGTCTACAGCTCCTATTACAAGTGAGGATTATAAAGATGGATATTATATATAGTTTTAAACATTACCTAAAATAACATCTTTTAAATAGACCAGGTTTCCATGACTATCCAATACAAGGTCTTTTGTAATATCTCTCATGTGCGACCAAATCTGATTATTTACCAGTGATGGAAAATAGTCTACAAAATAGATAATAGGGATACGTACATTCATAAAAGTATAAGGTAATGCATCATAAATTTGTAGTGTAGAAGAATAATGTTCTAAATTTTGAGGATATGAGTGAATATCGCAGATATCACATGGAAAATTATCCATTAAATATTGTGCATACCACTCATATTCTCTAAGGGATGATAAATTAATAAAATAGTATAGCGGTTCAAAGGGTATTTTATTTTTTAAATATTGAATAAAAACTGATATTGTATTTCCGATACTATTATGTATGTTGTAATAGTTCTTTGCCCAAAACATACTGCTTGAATCGTTTCTCAAGTAAGAAAAACTGCTGCTTTTTCCATTTTGAGTAGAACTGCTACCACGGTGATAAGCAACGGAATCCGCTACAACCCAGTTTTCCAAGCCCAGTTTTCCAATTTTTATACCTATATCACAGTCGCTACAGCAATATGGCATATCTAGATCCATTCCACCAACTTTTTGGTATATTTCTTTACGGAGCATTAGTATTGCACTGGTTGTTGATGTCATTTTATAATCCTGCTGTACTAAGGGATGTGTTTCTTTAATTCCCCTAAATGGATGGAGAATTCTATATTGTGAATACTCAATTCCAAAATCAATAATGCGGTTATTAATTGGATTTAGTAGTTTTGAGCTTACGGAGCCTATACGCTCATTTGATAATAATTTATTCAGCAAAGGAGAATACCAATCCTGATAGCTAAAAATGTCCTGATCGCATAAAGTAATAATTTCTCCCTGAGCTATATTAACACCGCGATTTACAGTTTCAGAGTATAACAACGATTTGTCATATTTTATATATGTAAATCTATCTGGTAAAGTAACATTTAATTCATCGATATTGTTATTATTTCCGACAACTATTATTTCTACATCCTTAGGAATTATTTTATTTAAAAGTTCCGTTGTATATAAAAGCATCTGTTTATTCCGATGATAAGGCATTATAATACTTTGCGTTGGTTTTTTCATATTCTGACTCCTCTTATATGTTTTTTAAATAGGCTTCTGCTAATTCAATGTCTTTTTGTGTATTAAGGTTAAAATTAGCAGATGCTATTGGATAGACTTTGCAGGTAAGTCCATTATCTACAGCAAGTTGAATCCAATCGCCCATTTCATATTCTTTTCTTGTTAAGTTAGGCTTCAGTGTATTAAGCATTTTTAACATGCTTTGTTTCATAAAACAACAACCAGTTCCTTTCAAATTGTTGAATGCATTTATTGGTTTTTCAATTAGCTGTAAAATATCACCGTTTGAATTAATGTCAATGGTATAAGCTTTTTGTATATTTTCCACAGTATCGTTTACTACACCACAAAGACAATCTATATCGGAACTGGAAAAATAGGTAAACATTTGTTTAATGTTGTTGTTAATAAATAGTTCATCACTCAGACACATAATAAATGTATTATGAATATATGGAGAAGCAATTTTTATTGCGTGAGCAATTCCTAAAAGTTGCTCTTGTTTAACATAAGTAACAGGTATGCCATGGTAATTATCTCCAATATAGTCAATTATATATTGAGCATTATGACCGATAACTACTATAATTCCACTTAGATTAATTTCAAGAAATTGTTCAAGATTATAATCCAGTAAATATTTGTTACCTATTGTTACAAAACATTTATTTGTTATGTCTAGTCCAAGACGTGAGCCGATTCCGGCGGCCAGTAAAATTAATTGCATTTGGATTCCTCCTATTAAAAATGACGGATAACTATTTATTATCCATCATGTATATGATTACAGTTTTAAATTTTTGAAGCAATGTATTAGGCTATAGTATCAAAACTATGTAAGTACAAAGTGTTAGGCTATCAGGTAAAAAAGAATCCTTTTCCGGCTTTGTAAATACCAATGAATCAATTTACGCTGCACGGTCATTGAGTGTATGCTTTCCGGTATATCAGAGCATGCTTTTTGTGACATAGTGTATAAACATAGATAAAAGTGTATATTATGTTATAATCTCGTATACATAGCCATCATTGGAATAATATAAAAAAGCTTAATAAAGTTACTGCTGCGACCGATATAATATATATAACTTTAATTCGGAGGACGATTAATGAGAAAGTTTTTGCCTTTGGCAGTAATGACAGGAATAATGTTGAATCCATTTACAGCAGCGTATATTAAGAATGATTTATATGCTTCTTTCAACATGAATGAATATGAGCTAGCATCAGAAACTGATGATGCAAGTAATAGTACACATACATATGGATATGTGGCTAATGAATGGGATAATAATGCGCCGGTTTATGAAAGTGATTTTTCACTATATAACGAGATTCCATATAGATTTCCCGATGACATGTCTGTTTTTAAAAATACTTATCCGGTTACGCGGGACCAGAATCCTTATGGTTCATGTTGGGCGTTTGCATCGTTGGGACTTGCAGAATTTGATTTGATTAATGACGGAAATGCTGATAGCAGTATTGATTTGAGCGAACTTCAGCTTATATATTTTTTGTTTAATTCAGTTACAGACCCATTAGGCGGTACGGAGGGAGATTTTGCATATTACTATAATGCTAATGCCTCAACATCGTATTTGAACTATGGTGGAAATTATGAAATGGCATCAAGGAGATTGTCGCAATGGATAGGTGGGATTCCGGAAGCGGAGGTTCCATATTCGAATGCTTCCATGGTTCTTTCTAATGGACTGGATAGTAAATATGCATACAATTACAATGTCGCGCATTTGCGCAATGTGTATAGGATTTCACTGAGGCACAACGCTGATGATGTAAAACAGCAGATTATGGAACATGGAGCTGTTGGTGTTATGTACTATCACAATGATTTTAATCTTTCTTCAGCTTCTGATGGTACAGTGTATAATTATTATGATACAGCAGCTTCAGGTGGTGGACATGCTGTGATGATAGTTGGATGGGATGATACATACTCGAGGAATAATTTTGCGTGGGCTCAGCCGGCTAATGATGGGGCATGGCTTATTCGTAATAGCTGGGGAAATTATATTGATTACTTCTGGATGTCATATGAGACAGCGTCATTGCAAGATACAGCGTGGGTATTTGATTTTGAGGCAAGTGATGAGTATGACAACAACTATCAGCTAGATGGCGGACTTGAGACATATTCCGTGAGCTATACAACAATGGCTAATGTTTTTACCGCTAAAAATGACAATGAAGTTAAGTCAGAGACATTAAAGGCAGTATCGTTGTCGACATCAATGTCAACCAATGTCAATTACACTATAGAAGTTTATACTGATTTGACAGATGAAAAAAATCCGTTAAGTGGAACCAAACAGGAGAGTGCCACAACACAGGGGACAACTGCCTATGCTGGCAGGTATACTATTGAGTTAAATAATGAGGTAAAAATTGTTCCGGGAAGTAGATTTGCCATTGTTGTGAGCGTTGATAAGCCGGCTCTTGACTGTGAGCAGGCTACATGCATAGCGAATGGTGAGAATTTTTCTAATATGATTTGGGAGCGCAGGGTCAGCCTTAATGATGGAAAAACATTTTATAAATACGGAGATAAGTTTTATGCGTACCCTTCTAACTTACGTGTAAAAGCATTTACAACGGATGACGAGAATACATCGAACATACCGGATGTGCCGGAAACTCCGAGTGAGCCGGATGTCCCGGATGTGCCGGAAACCCCGAGCAAGCCGGATAACCCGGACGTTCCAGATGTGCCGGAAACTCCGAGTGAGCCGGATGTCCCGGATGAGCCGGAGACCCCGAGCAAGCCGGATAACCCGGACGTTCCGGATGTGCCGGAAACTCCGAGTGAGCCGGATAACCCGGACGTTCCGGAAGTACCGGATGTTCCAAGTGAGCCAGATATACCGGATGCACCGGAAACGCCGAGTGAGCCGGATGTGCCGGATACTCCGGACGTTCCTGCAACTCCGGATATACAGGAATTACCATCATATACTATAGGAGAGCTTGACTATTCGCCAGTATTTAATGCAAATTACTATTATCTACATAATGCTGACTTAGCGAATGCGTTTGGAAAAGATGCACAGGCATTGTTTAATCATTTTATTAGTTATGGTATTTATGAGGGAAGACAGGCATGCGAGTCTTTTAATCCTTTGAATTATAGAAATAATTATCGGGATTTAGATGCCGCATTTGGAGAAGATTTGTCTGCATACTATGCTCATTACATAAAATACGGCAAAGCAGAGGGAAGAAGCGGTGTTAATATTAATACACCTGATACCGTTCCAGATTATACGCCGGATGTTAAACCGAATTATGATTATGTAATTGATGGAATTGATTATTCGGTTGTGTTTGACGCAGATTACTATTATAACACACATCGAGATGTCGCCAATGCATTTGGGAAAGACAATAAAGCTTTATTCAATCATTTTATGACATATGGCATATATGAGGGAAGACAGGCAAATATAGAGTTCAATGTTGAAGCATACAAGGAAAGATATAGAGATCTTTCTGAAACATTTGGTTCTGATATCAGAACTTATTATATTCACTATATTCTATATGGTAAGGCTGAAGGAAGAAGTGCAGTGAGAGGTAGCGGATATATATATGATGGTATAGACTATTCGGCTGTATTTGATTCAGGATATTATCATGACCATTATGGTGATTTGGCTAATGCCTTCGGTTCCGACAGCGTAGCTCTGTTTGAACATTTTGTAAAATATGGTATGGATGAGGGAAGACAGGCAAGCACTGGTTTTAATGTATATACATATATGAACAGGTATCGTGATTTGAATGCTGCATACGGAAGTGATTTGAAAATGTACTATCAGCATTATATAAAGTATGGAATCTCAGAAGGAAGAAGCGCACAGTAGAGAAGATAAGTTTTTGTATATTGATTATGCCATCCATATCGGATGGCATAATCAATATATATGGAAGAAATGGAGAATATAGATGAACAGAGTATTAGAAAACAATAATTTAAAGGTAACAATAAGCGACGCAGGTGCTGAGCTTATCAGTGTATGGGACAAGAGCCGTAATGCCGAGCGTATATGGAGAGGTGATTCGGCGGTATGGGGAAGACATGCACCGATTCTTTTTCCGTTTGTCGGAAAGGTTGCCGGCGGAAAGTACAGCTACAGGGGAAGAGAGTATAAGATGACATCGCATGGCTTTGCGCGCGACAGGCAGTTTGAGCTTGTCAGTGAGGATGGAGGGTCTGTGACACATGTGCTTAGGTGGAATGAGGAGAGCCTTACGGTGTATCCGTTTAAATTTGCACTGTATGTGAAACACAGCCTTGAAAATGCGGATTCGCGTTCTGTGAAGGTGGAATGGAGGGTTGTCAATGAAGCTGTTGAGGGCGGAGAGGATATGCTGTACGGAATTGGTGGGCATCCTGCGTTTACATTTCCGAGGGATGTGAAGCCGGTTGACTGTTCGCTGAGAATATACGGTGGAACGGCGGCTGTTAATGGAAATAATATAAGTGATAACATAGCCATCCGCAGGGCATTGAGATATCGCCTTCTGGATACGGCGGGCTGTATTGATATGTCACAGGAGTATGTGCTTGATATGCCGGAGAGCTGCGCTAGGATAACGGAGAATATGTTCGATAAGGATGCGCTTATTGTTCTGGATAATCAGGTGAACCACATTGAGCTTCTTGATGCGGTGGGAAAGGCTTATGTGACCATGGATTGTCAGGGCTTTCCTTATTTTGGAATATGGTCGAAGGAGGTTGATGAATTTATCTGTCTTGAGCCATGGTATAGCGTTGCCGATGTCGCAGGCTGTGACGGAAATATTGAAAATAAGGCAGGAATGCAGAGGCTTGCAGCCGGGGGCAGCAGGGAGTATGCGTATACGATTACCTTCTAAAAATATACAGCTTCTGAGTGTTGCGTGAAGATGACGAACCCGGATATTATATATTTTAGTACAAAATTATTCTGTAAAAAGCGGAATTTTTTGTTATTTAGCTCCGGATGCAAAATGTGCCGGTTTAATCTATGAATGTACTGGGCATGCTTCACAGCCGGGATTATAATTACACAGAAAAATAAAGGACAAATATATAAGGAGTTGTATGAATAAAATACATAATAAAATAATAAAAATAGTAATGAGTTTTGCGCTCACGCTTGGTGTGATTTTAGGCGTGGCGGGAAGCTTTTATGAGAAAACATCTGCAGACACGGATGACAGTAATTTTACAAACCTGATTATTTTTATGAGATTTGCGGGCGAGGATGAGTTTATTGATGATGTATATGAGAATACGCCGGTAAGAAAAATAACGGATAACTCCTACAATACGGCAATGTACAACGTCAGCGACTATTATAGGAATGTTTCGGATAACAAATGCCGCATAAGGAGCGTATATCTGTTAGATAACGGTGGGTCGATTAAGCTGTCGCATGAGAGGGGCTATTATGCGGAGTACAGTGAGACAAATCCAATCGGTTATAAGGACAGCGGTGAGGCGGGAGTCCGTATGTATGAGCTGAAGCTTGAGTGGTCGGCTGCGGTGACAAAGGCAGTTGAGGCGGGCAACAGGATATCCAATTATGATGGGACTGTCAATTATGGTTATGATGAGCTTGACAAGGATGGGGATGGCTGCATAGATTCCATAACGATAATTTATAAAAATGCAACGCAGAGCAACATAGCGGTAGGCTGGGGATCACCCTTGTGGAATTATAAGGATTATGCTGATTATTTAGTGATTAATACGGATAAGGGAAGCGTAAAGAGCAGAATGTATGTCCAGCTGACCAACTCGTATACAAAGCCGGATGGAGATACGCTGGGTTATCTTTATAAGGATTCACAGGGGAATGTCATAGTGTCACAGGCAGCGGCTATCCATGAGATGGGGCATATAATGGGGTTGAAGGATCTATACAATTCCTCACAGAGTTCTCCGGTGTATTACATGTCTGTGATGGCAAAGCATATGTCGCCGATCCCGCAGTTTCCTTCGGTAAAGGAGAAGGAGGTTCTCGGCTGGGTTGAGGACGGAGACGTTCAGACAATTACAGCCTCAGGTGAGTATAGTCTAAGGGCACTTGGAACTGCAGGACATGGAATTGCAGGATATAAGCTTGATATTCCGGAGAAGGGAAAGACGCTTTATCTGGAATACAGGAATTTTGCGTCAAATGGAAACAAGTATGATTCCCAGTACAAGGAGCTGTATAAAACAAATGGCAAAAGAGTTGACAGTCTGCCGATGAAATCAGGTCTGGTATGCTACCTTATTGATACAGGGACAAAATTTCCGAACAATATGAACTCTTCACCTTCTAAGTGGAATTATCAGGTGCTGGGCAATCAATATTCTACGATGGTTGATGCGGCGGTTGGAGTAGATGAGGAAAAGTGGATTACAGATAACCTTAGTATCATGGTGACGGCGATTGATGGCAATACACTTACTTTTACAATAAAAGGAAATTTTGCGGAGCATATTCACAGTGGTGGACAGGCAACCTGCGTCAGCCGCGCCAGATGCTCAGTCTGTCATCAGGAATATGGCGAATTTGATGATAGTAGACACGAACATACCATGGTTAGGGGTGCCAAGGCACCGAGCTGTACAGAAGTTGGATACACGGGCGACACATATTGTACGGATTGCAATAAAATGGTGAGCATTGGCTCAGACATAGACATGATTGCGCATGAATTAGAGCATGTGGAGGCACGGGCAGCTACCGCAGCACAGGAAGGAAACATAGAGTATTACTATTGTAAAGTATGTGGAGAGTGTTTTCTTGACAAAAATGCAGCTGATACTATAAAAATGGCTGATACAATAATACCTAAGCTGGCACCTGTAATCATAGCGGGAAATGATGCAACTATAGATGCTTCCTCGGGCAAGAGTGCTGTATTCAGGTCGAATGCGGCATTTGCCGATTTCATACGTGTTGAACTTGACAGCAAGGAGCTTGTTGAGGACAAGGACTACATTGTAAAGGAAGGAAGTATAATAGTAACACTCATGCCTGAGGTTATCAGCAATCTGTCTGAGGGAAGCCATAAGCTTGCTATAGTGTCTTCAGGTGGAACAGCAATCGCAAATTTCTCTGTAACGAAACCGCAGCAGCCAAGCAGCGAAGAGCAGTCAAGCAGCGAGGAGCAGTCAAGCAGCGAGGAGCAGTCAAGCAGCGAGGAGCAGTCAAGCAGTGAGGAGCAGTCAAGCAGCGAGGAGCAGTCAAGCAG
>CDZY01015530.1_pt1 | contig 22631 bp, 20 predicted proteins | sample 557671 | NCBI WGS metagenome assembly CDZY01 (sample SAMEA3182091, study PRJEB8094) | gut metagenome | biome: human; feature: gut; material: Stool; isolation source: human stools | place: Canada | collected 2013-03-11
TCGCTGTGCTCGGCAGCGCTGGCAGCAATCTGCTCCAGACGGTATTCCTTGATGGATACGTCGTAGTAGTCGTTCATGTTGTCCAGACCGATGATTTGCACCGGTGACATGGAGCGCAAAAGCTCCAGAACAAGGTTGCTGCCGATGAAGCCGGCGGCACCGGTTACTAAAATTGTTTGCATGATATACAATCTCCTTACACGAGCATAATAGTATGCTATGTTATATTATACCACTATTGAATAAAATGTTCTTTAATACTTTGTAAAAAATTACCTGTTATTATTAATGATTTATGGCGCAGTTGATATTTATTTTGCGCTTTACTGTTAATTCAGCAGAAGGTCTTTTTTAGGGATTTCTTGGTTACATATCACTGGCGATGTTTCGCTTTATATGCTAATCTCTGCTTACTCTACAATCCCCTTCAGATATTCCAAAAACTTATCCTTCAGGTCCGGTCTGCGCAGCGCATATTCCACCGTCGCCTCTAGATAGCCTTGCTTATCGCCCACGTCATAACGACGACCAACAAAGTCATACGCATACATGGCCTGCTCCTTTGCCAACACCTTCAACGCATCAGTAAGCTGAATTTCACCGCCACGTCCAGGCTCAGTGTGCTCCAGGATGGAGAATATTTCCGGCGTGATTACATAACGTCCCAATACCGCCAATCGGCTGGGTGCTTCTTCTACAGCAGGCTTTTCTACCATGTCGTTTACTTTAAAGATACGCTCTGCATCTGTTGCTTCGCTTGCTACAATGCCATAAGAGGAAACCTTTTCCTGTTAACAAATTGATTTTCTTACATTTATAGTGTTATTTACACCCGTCTTTATACTAATTTTAAGTATATTGTATTTTATATAATTTTTTCAATGTTTTATCTGCTTCTTTTAATACTTCTGTAATTTCTTCTGTAGGGATATTTAAATTTGATATGTCATCATGCACAACTTTATTTCTTAATATCAGTAATTTTCTCAGATTATCAAATTCTTCTTTAGATAATTTTTTTTCATTTTTCAGCATTAATAGTGCAGTCATATTTGATGTTTTTTTATCAATTGTATATTTATATTCAGATAAGCATCCTTCTATTTCTTTCCATTTATTCAAAATTATATATGGCGAAGCTTTTTTGTATTCATTTTTTGAAATAACTATCCTGCTTATTTCTCTAAACGTCAATGCAAATATTGCACCAATACATCCAACTATTATTATGATATACGCTATACTCAGCGTATTATTTAGCATAATCCTATCTTTAGCTTGAACCCAAAGCATCAATATTAATCCAATCATAATATATATCAATGATATAGATATTAATATATTAGTCATTCTATGTAGTCTATATACTTTGTTGGTTTTTCTTAATATATCTTTGATTTCAATATCTTTTTTTATTAATTTAGATATATCTATATTATCCGGATCAATTTCAGAAGAGTTTTTTATAGTATTATCAATTAATAAATTTTTGTATTCATTTCCTAATTCATCAAGTATATTCTTTAAGTTTTTATTATATAGTACATATTTCATTTTGTCTACTCCTCTATAAAATATACATATCCTGCTGCTACTACTGTCATTACTATTGTAATTAAAAAAGCAGCAACATACATTGTATTTAACTCCCTATCAGAATTAAAGAAAAGCTTTGGATTTGAACAAAATACGCCTATAAGCAAAGTACCCATTGTATTTATAAGTTGTCCAATTCTCTTCCATTTACTTTTTCTTCTTATTGTTCTTCGATTTTTAGTAGCTGTAATGACACTACTTTCTGTTATTTCTAAATCTGCGTCTCCTTCTTTATAAGCATTTTCAATTTTTGCTGCCTCTTCTATAATATTTTTTATATAATTTTCAACTGCTATTTTTAAGCGTTTCTTAGCTCCATTAGTAAAATGCTCTAACATTTCATGATATACAGAACACTTAATTTCCAATTTATCATCTCCTCGTATAATATGTTTGTAAGCCAAAGCCGCCACGCCTACAACGTAAATTTTGTTCCTTGAAAACTAAATATCATCTACCACTAAGGCCTCCATGATGCTACAATATTCTTATCGAATCATAGCGAAGGTAACTGCTTAAGTTCAGTCAGTTTGACAATGATTCCCAACCTTTTTCTAACAAATACGGTGCTACTGCGGCTTCTGTTCTTACAGATTTTCTCTCTACTGATGAGATTGCTGATATACCGCTTGACAAGCTCGTTGATTTTGTTTGTGATAAAGGCAAAAACCGTTTCCCTGATCCTGAAAACTACTCCAAAAGGCAGCTCGTGATTCCTACAGGCTCAACAAATGCCTCTACGAACCACTTACCATTGCTCTCAGCTCTTCTTTTAACGTAGTCAAAGCCTACACTAAAGAGCTGAAAGTTATTAATTCAGCTATTGAGCAGACCATAAAAGGACTTGAGCCTAGTGCCTACACTGTTCTGCTCTCTATTCCTAGTGTTGGACCGGTCTATGCTGCTGATATTATTGCAGAATTAGGATCCATAGACTGTTTCAAATCTCAGGATGCTCTTGCCAAATATGCTGGCCTCACATGGCGTGAATCTCAGTCTGTCAAGTTTAAAGCTGATGAAACCAGTATGACTAGAGCAGGAAGTATCTATCTTAGATATTATCTGCTCGAAGCAACCACTCACTTGATATGGAATGATAAAGCTTACGCTGAATACTACCACAAAAAATTCGATGAAGTTAAACTTCACCAGCACAAACGTGCTCTGGTACTTACTGCTCGCAAATTTGTCCAGTTGATTTTTGGATTGTTGGCTAAAAACCAACTTTACTCTCAAAGTAGAGAATCCCTAACTTGATACAACTATTGACGACTGCCTAATTTTTTGAAACAACTTTACGGCAGGCTTATTAAGGTTACCCTTTTTACTGCTATTCCTCTCAATCTTTTCCTAAATTAGGCCTTGACATATTACCAGATTGCTTTCTAAGTAATACACCAATAATGATACGACAGCTTGTATCATTATTATAGCATAACTCCTTCAAAATTTTGTACTCTTGTTACTTTTTACACAAGAATAACCACTCACTGCTTTTCGCCCATCAACACTCTAAGCACTTTAACCTTATAAAGCAGCTTCGTGATAACAGCAGAAGCAACAATCGCAAACACCACGTTGATAATAGCATTAATATATGGATTAACATGTCCATTAAATATAGAGATTGAAAAATAGATAAGCTGCTGATGTAAAAGGAATACTGGCATTGATATTTGCGAAAAGCCTTTTATTAATTTATTCTGCTTCCAATCAACACAACCTGCCAGCTTTTGTAAAACAAGAAAAGCCATCACCGCACCTATTAACTGCATAATAACAGTTAGACCGAAGCTGCTTATCTTGAAAAGCAAGCCATTAATCGACTTCAAATGGATAACTATTACATACAGCACTGTATGAATCGCAACCCATGCAACAACACCTATTCGATTTAATTTATCACTGCCATATTGTCTGATTTTGAAACCTAAAATGAAATATGCAATGTAACTAAAGCCAGTCCAGATACAAAACACGTTAGTAGAAAATTTACCGCCAATTACGCCTATCAATATACCAGCCAAGGATACAAGCACGCTAATCACATTGCTTTTATATATCCAGTCTGATAAGCAATATACTATCATAAAAACGTCAAAAAGCATCCATAAAAACCACAGCTGGCTAGGTGCTGTCGCTATTATATATTTCTTAAAGACATCACCTACAGTATAACTGAAGAAGTAACTTGACACGGGTATTACCCAACAAACACATATAAAAGCATACGGAACTATCAGTCTTTTAATTTTGTTTGCTAAGAAACCCTTCAGTTCTTTGTATTTGCCTGTTTCATATCGCAAGTAATAGTACAAGTATCCTGACACTAGGGTAAAAGCATATATGAAAGCTATTTAACCATCCTGAAAACCATTTTAGTGAATCAACAACATATAATAGCTTTCCAACAAACCAATCAATTCCACTATAAAATAAAATGCTATGGTAGAAAACAACTAAAAACATCAAGCAGCATTTTACAAAGGAGCAGTTATCTACCTCTGTCTGTCTGTCTGTCTGTCTGTCTGTCTGTCAAAAGCATATTTGTTTTCATGTAACATTGTCAATTCCTTTCGTTAATATAAGGTTTCATATTGTTAAGATAACCCAAGCATACATTGAATCAGCAAAATCTCTTCATAATCTTATCTGTAATCTTCAGCACAAACTCTTTATAAAAAATATAGTTGATCAAAAAAACTACAAAAACACCACAAACAGTAGCCTTTATTGCTAAAACAACCCATCCTAAATAGCTAACTCCGGTCATATTAAAATAGCCGGTTACTGTAAATATCGATACTGCGCTAACAGCGTTCACAGCCATTTGCTTGAAAAAATTACGCATTGGCCATTGAATGAAATTCTTTGAATTATACCAAGCCATCCACACAGTCTGGTATACCATTGCTGCTAAGGTACCTAAAGCTACACCAATCAAGCCAAACTGTTTAACACCTATAATAGATATAACTATATTCATTACTGCAGCAATGATATAGTTATGCTGCGTCTGCTTATAATGCCCGGCAGCAAGTATCATGATATTGTATGGTAAGCGTAAGCAATGTCCTGAATTTGCTACAACCAGCAATACACCAAATAGCGGCTGCATATAATTTGCATCATTAACTCCATGCGTATATACCTGCACAAAGGGAACTATCAATATCGCTGTTAATGTAAATATCAAAGTCGTTCCCGTATGTATTGACCACTCCGTCCAAGCGAATACTTTACGTAGCTCTTCCAAATCTTGCTTCGCCCATAAATTACCTATCAAAGCTTCTATACCGCTTATCATAGACATTATCATCAGGCGTGCACCTGACATTGGCAAATAATATACCGTATAAATTGATACGTTAACCAACGTAGAAAAAGTAGTTAAAACAATACTATCCGAACATGATAAGATTACTGCAGCAATATGTTGAGCTACTCCATTCCATTTCTGTTTAATCGGTTCAACATCATAATGTATTTGCCTATCTAACGCATAATACCTTTTTATATACATATGTATCGCTAAGGGCTGTAAGAAAAATATAAGTGATGTAAGAGCATACACAACCTGAACGGAGCAATCAAACGCTATTAATATATAACAGCCAACAGTGTTGGCAATAACAGCCACAGTCTGTGCAATATACTGGATATATGCTTTCTGATCAGCTAACAAAAGCAAACGATTTACTATACCAAAAAAATACTGTGCAAAAGAACGAATTGAAATTGCAACTATCAATGTGGCTGTAAATGTAAAGCTAAAGTTCTGCTTTACAAGATATGGATAGTAAAACAACATTACTACAACATAAATGGCTAGTATATAACCAAGTCTTCGGAAAAACTTATCAGCAGAAGTTATTACCTTACTTACGGTTATATTATCTTTATCCGCTAGGGGCTTATACAACGACGACTGTACTACAGCTCCAACACCAAGTTCTAAGAAAGAAATTATAGCTAAAAATTGCGTTATAGAATTCACTAAGCCATTTACTTCTGTACCATAGTAACCTAATATTAAACGCGGGAGAACGAAACCACAAATAATGGTGCTAACTTGGTATATTAAAGGAGAAATCGAATTATAAAATAATATTTTATTCTGCATTATATCCTCATACATGCATTATTTAATCGGCAACTTAATCCAACTACCCAATAACTCATCAGCATCTCCACAAAACAGATTATAACCAGAGCCATCAAAGAAAGTTAATTCACCAAAATACAATCTGTTATTTGTGAAGTACCAGTCAACTCTAACATGAACTAAATCCTTAGATAGTAATTTTGACAAACGAAGCATTTCTTCTAAAAATGCTGGTTTAGGCATTATCTCAACAGTTTTTGGTAAATCATATTGTTCAATATCAGTTTTATTCCAAAACTCATCATAGCAATCTTGTGTATGTTGACCATTGAAACGCCCCTTATGAACCTCGACGATTTTAGGCTCTCCATTAAAGCATAAAACTTTATAGTCGGATAATTCTTCTTTGCCTTCATCTGACATATATTTTTCAGCAATAATTCTGCGCTTTACATTTTTATAAGGCCATTCCCGACAAGTCAGATAATAATCCTGTTTTAAACCTTTCCTCAATTCAGCTTTAACCTTTTCTATATCAAGCTTACTTTTATCCTTACATATGCACATACCTAGGCCAGAATTATGGTTGCACTTAAGCACAAATTGATTCGGTAAAGCATCAAAATCAATCTCATCCGGATTATCCCAAACGCCTAACAGGGGAATAAGATATTCTTCTCCAATGGTATCAGCAATATACTTGCGGACTGCATACTTATCAACCATCATCGTGTATTCAGGCTTGCGGTCATGTAGCTTAAGCCATTGAAGCTTTTCGTTAAAGGTTTGTGGAGAACCTAAGTTTAATTCTTTTCCCATGCATGCTCTGTACTTGCGCTTTAAATATGCTTCATCGTCCATATTATCGTAGAACCCTTGACCAGCTAATATTAAAAAGCGATAATCTGAATTTGTCAAAAGTTTATTGAAAGCATAAATATATCTTTTTATATTCATTTTATCTAACCTTCCCACGATTATTGTATTTAATAAACAGGAAAAACATCATTATATAAAAATATGTGTCTTTAGAGTAATATGATACAGAACCGAAATCCATTGCCAGTTGCAATAAGATCAGAAGCAGTATCGCAATCTTTCCCTCACTATAAAGGCTCCAATTTAATTTTAGCTTATAAATAACATAGATATATATAGAATAAAAAATACTTGTTCCAACAATACCTCCACTAGCTAATAATTCCACGTAATTATTATGCAAATATGTTATAAAACCGACATGCTGTAATAATAACAATCGAGCATTATCAATACCTATACCAAAGAAAGGTGTTTCAAAAAACTGTTCCAAACCAATTTTCAGAAATTGCTGCCTCAACCAAGTTGAATGGTCTATAGTACCAGTACCCGTAACTAATGCTATCAATCCTTCCATTCTATAATTTAATGAATCAAACATCTGCATAGATAAAACTATAGAAAAAAACATAACTAGTATGCTAAGAATAATACTAAATTTCAATAACGTTTTTACAATATTTTTACTAGCATATTTAAATAAATACAAACAGGTAATACCTATTATCAAAACAACTAAGGCCTTTCGACTGCCTGATGCTGCAACAATTATTAATGAGATTAGCATAAATGGAAATTTAAATATAGTTTTTTTATTTTCACAGATTATATAATAAGCACTTACTATTATCGCATTAGCACAAGCTATACCAATAGAATTTACATTGGCGAATTCATTATCTAGTCTAACACCAGCAGCTAAGCCTTGTTTTATAAATCCAATTCCATAAAAAAACACCGTATATATTGCCAATGCATATCCGGCATATTCTATACAGCTTAACAGAAGATTTTCATCAAAATTTCTAGAATAATGATTATATAGCACAGACATGCATATTAATATCTGCAATATAGTAATTCCCTTAGATACTGCAAATTCACTATTATTGGCCCATAATGATGACAATAAACAAAAAACAGCAAAAGAAATTCCCCATATATGGTACAAAGAAAATATCACCTTGCTTTTGAAATCATTAAACGTAAAGTCCAATACAAAAATGCAACCTGTTACACCTAGTAAAATGATACTTATATATTGACTAGTATCCAAAACAGTAAAAGATAAGAGCAATATAACTGTTAATACCCATATTATTCTTTCAAGAATGTTACTTACCTTTATTTGCATTATTTCCTGCTCCACCTTCAAATACTAAATCTACAAATCGTTCAACACAAATATCTATATCATAACCAGCTTTTTTCATTTTATCATTATAATAACTGCGTTCATCTTTATTAGTTTCAAACAACGCTAATGCTTTATCAGCCCAAACTTCTGCAGAATCACTTAAAGACATAAAGTGTATACAATCAGTAACACCTGCTTCCTTAGTAATTGTATCTGCAATCACACAAGGCAACCCTGTAGCCTGTGCTTCAATGACGGTATTTGGCATACCTTCATAAAAGGACGGAAATACGAAAACATCCATTGCTGATAACAAGTCCGGGACATCGCTTCTAATCCCAGCAAATATGATACTATCATTTATTCCCAAAACTTTAGCTTTATTTTCAATATTTTGCTTCAGTTCACCATTACCGACTAACAATAAAACCGCATTTTGTCTTTTTTGCTTTAATGCATGAAAAATCTCTAACAAAAATTCATGATTCTTTTGTTTAGAAAAACGACCAACGTGACCTATAACAAATTTATCTTGTAAGCCAAATTCCTCCTGTATTTTTTTTCTTTTCTCTTCAGAAAAGCGATAAACACCTAAATCTAAACCATTATTAAGGTAATGTACCTCACCATTAGTTGTAGCACTTTTTCCGAAGGTGTATTCAGCAGCCAAATCAGATGGTGCTACTTTAACATCAACATATTTTACATACAAAAAACGTGAAATACTATTAATTAATTTAACCTTAAAGCTTTCTCCATCACTAGAATTGCTAGATCTTGCTATGCAAACCTTTGCGCCAGCTTCTTTAGCAATTTTTAAATCATAAAAGCCCGCTGCATTTGATGTTATACGCAAAACATACTTATATTCTTCCCTTTTTACTAAATCATAAAGGCCTTTTTTATAAAGAGAAAAATTCTTCGTCTTAGGTACAAGATGATGAATTTTTCCACCTAAAGACTTAATTTCCTTATCATAGAAACCTTCTTCTTCTGTAAAAACTCCAAAATCCATCTGATATTTGGTGCGGTCAATTTTCCTATATAATTTCATAAGAAAAGTTTCGGCACCACCCGTATTCATGCAAGAGACTAAGCATAATAATCTTTTGACCATTTATTTCACCCTAAATACTTTATTATTTTTGCTGGTGATCCACCAATTACAACATTGCTAGGAAAAACCTTTGTAACCACAGAACCAGCTGCTACGATTACATTATTACCACAGCCACTACCAGCCATGAACATTACTCTTCTACCAATCCAAACATTGTTGCCTATCTTAACCGGTTTAACACTTTCAAAGCCTTGTCGACCAAACGGTATATCTGACAACTCGTGCTTATGATTCTGAGTGTATATCACTACTTCTGGTCCCATCATAACGCTTTCACCTATGGTAACATCACCATATATTTCAGCATCAATTCCTATACCAGAGTTATCTCCTATTTTAAGTCCTGGTCTTATCGTCGCACCTTTTTCAACATTTACATTTTTACCACACTCTTCTATTATATATTTTGCAAAATATCTCCTTATTCTGCCACACAGTCTTACATGTGAGCTTTGAGGTAAATTCTTTGCAAATACGCTATATAATATAATTAAAACTTTTTTTGTCAGCGTCATGTTTTATCCTCACTGCAATTTATTAATTAATATTTTAACTATCTTTTCAGGCATATATTGTCTGCTTTTTAAGATACAAGCTTTCTTCATTACTGATATCCTATCAATATCTTCCAAGTAAATTTTTTTTAATAAATTTTCTAAAGCTTCTTCAGAACTAAATTCATATCCATACCCTACGGTATCATCAACTAAATCAGCAAAGCTTTGCCACTTGCTACATGCTACTGGTACACCTGCAGCATATGCATCTATTATTGTTCCAGGTATACCTTCTGTATAAAATTTTGTAGGGAATAAAAGCAGAAAGTAATCTTTTAACACCTCTGTTGTCTTATCAAAAGGAACCAATCCCTTGTATTTTACATAATCAGGAAATTTCGTTTGCAATTTTACAAACCAGTCAGCCTGTTCTTTATCTATCTGCCCGTAAATGTCTAAAGTATAGACATTTCTTCCAATCCCTTCATTTACTCCCTTAACTGCATTCACAGCATCCTCTATCCCCTTCTCCCTCATCACTCTAGAAAAGGTACACAATTTAAAAGGTTCTTGCTCGGTATAAACAAGCTCTTCTACTTTTATAACATCCAACTCTTTACAATTTGGTAATAATACAATATTTGAAAAGCCCATTGCTTCAAGCTTGATTTTCATTGTATTAGTTTCAACATAAATATAGGCGAAATTTGCTAATACTTTTGCCAACCACCCTTTGCTTTTCAAAAGAGCTGGTAGCCAGCCACCAATAACTGCATAATGCATTTTACATTTTGTCAACTTGCCCAATATAATTAATAATGGGCCAAAGATTTTTACACCATTTTGTGCTGGCAGCATCATAATGTTCCTATGTTTAAATGCTGCCAACACAACTTTGCAAATATACCCTGGTAGTGTTTTTATTCCACCATACGTATCAATACAAGTTATATTCTGTTCACCCAACTCGTTGGCTAATGCATTGTAAATATTAAGTGTTTTTACAGTTTGACCATCAAGCATTTTCTTGCCAAAAGCAAAATGACCAATAATACAAATCTTCTTCATAAATCCTCCCTAATAACAAGCCACTAACCTTCAAGCAACAAAATATAGCTTACAATCTCCAGTATTTCATACCAGAAGCATTTAATTCATCAATCTTATACAAGCCCTTTACATCAATAAGAACCTTCTCATTATCAGCTAATTCACTCTTAAATAATTTTTTAATACCTTGCAAGCCAAGCTGTTTAAATTCATCATGAGCAACAGCTACAATTACGCAATCAGCATTTTCAGCATCACTTATATCTGCCAGTTGCACATTGTATTCATGCATTGCATCTCTTTCGCTAGCCCAATGATCAACAACAACAGGCTTTACCCCAAACTCTTTAAGTCTGCTAATGATATCTGCTACTTTGCTGTTACGGGTATCAGGACAGTTTTCTTTGAAAGTCAAACCCAAAATTACAACCTTAGCATCGCGAATAACCTTACCTGCTAAAATCATTTGTTTGATTGCAGCATCAGCAACGAATTCACCCATAGCATCATTTACTTTTCTGCCAGAAAGAACTATTTGGCTATGGTAGCCAAGCTTTTCTGCTTCATAAGTAAAATAATACGGATCTACGCCGATGCAATGGCCACCAACAAGACCTGGACGGAAGCCTAAAGCATTCCATTTGGTATTCATGCCATCTACAACCTCATTAGTGTCAATACCCATGCGGTCAAATACCATTGCCAGTTCATTCATAAATGCAATATTAATATCACGCTGACTATTTTCTACAACCTTAATTGCTTCTGCCGTTTTAATAGATGAAACAGGATATGTGCCAACCTTGATTACTAAATCATAAACTTTTTTGATTTCCTCTAAAGACTCAGCATCCATGCCAGATACTATTTTTTTAATGTTTTCTAATCTGTGCTGCTTGTCACCAGGGTTAATACGCTCAGGAGAGTAACCTACTTTAAAATCCACACCACATTTCAAGCCAGATTCTTTTTCTAAAACCGGTACACATACATCCTCTGTTACGCCAGGATAAACAGTAGATTCAAATACAACAATAGAACCTTTGGTTAAATTTTTACCAAGAATCTCGCTTGCACCAATAACTGGTGTTAAGTCAGGTGTATGGTCCAAATTTACCGGTGTAGGTACAGCAACAATATGGAATTTAGCTTTTTTCAAATCTTCGGCGTTAGCAGTAAAATACACTGTTGTATTTTTAATTGCCTCATTGCCAACCTCATGTGTAGGATCAATGCCATTCTTATACAGGTTGATTTTTTCTTCATTCAAATCAAAGCCTACTACATCTACGCCCTCTTTAGCAAAAGCAACAGCTATAGGCATACCAACATAACCAAGACCAACTAAAGACAGCTTTTCTTTACCTGATTTAATTTGTTCAAACAGTGACATTTTTAATAGCTCCTTTTATTTATATTTTGTACATATGAAAAATTATATTTTCTCACGATAATATAATTTTTTATGAACACCCCACATCAAGTTCCAGACAGTATGTAATAATGAAGAAAGCACAGACAATCCACAAGCTTTTCTAAACATTATGTAATGGTGTTTTATTAATTTAAGTTTGCTACCACTTGAAATAGAGTTTTCACGCTTACAGTATATTGATAAAACCTCAGGATATCTATAACAATTAGCTTTTTCAATAATCTTGAGCCACATTGCATAATCATTATTCTTTTTTATATCAGCTATCTGTACTAATCCAATTGCCTCTCTATCATACATAACAGTAATTGTAGAAAAATAACAATAACGCCACATCATAGATTTAGTAACAACATTAGGTCCTATATATTTATATGGACTCTTTTCTCCATTACTGAAAACTATCTTATAGTCAGTAAAGCTAAATTTATAATTGTTATCTTCCATAAATTTTATCTGTTTTTCAAGTTTTTCTGGTAACCACAAATCGTCACTATCTAAAAATGCTATCCAACGACCTTTAGCTTCACGTAAAGCTCTGTTACGGGAAACTGCAGCACCACTGTTTTTTTCATTCTTCATGTATTTGATACGTTTATCAGTAATTCTTTTGACAACTTCATCCGTATCATCAGTAGAGCAGTCATCCACAATTATAAGTTCCCAATTTTCATAGGTTTGATTTTGTATACTGCTAATCGAAGCTTCTATCTCCTTTGCAGTATTGTATGATGGCATAATAATACTAACTAAATCACTCATAATCTACCCTTCAAACTCATCCAACATCTTCTTCGCTTCTGCCTGCTTCTTATCGTATTCCTCTTTTTGAATCTGTCCTGTTCTCAGCAGCCAATCACCATAATCCTCGGCAGTTTCCATGCCGTCGGTAGCGATATCCTCCTGCGCTGAAACCTTAAACACTGTACGGAAAATAATCCGCATATCCTCAAAAAAGTTGATATCCTTGACATATTGCAGGTCAAAAGCAAATTTTTCTTTCCACGTAATGTTATTTCTACCGCAAATCTGTGCTAAACCAGTAAGACCGGGATAAACACGCTGGCGCTTCATCTCTTCCTCCGTAAAGAAAACCATATCGCGCACAAGCTGCGGTCTGGGGCCTACTACACTCATATCGCCCTTAAAAATATTAATAAGCTCTGGAAGTTCATCTGCAGAAGTCGCACGCAGCTTTTTGCCAAACTCCGTCAATCGCACATCATCAGGCAATAAATTGCCCTCTGCGTCACGCTCGTCTGTCATAGAGCGGAACTTGTACATTCTGAACAGCTTGCCATCCTTGCCTGGGCGAATTTGGGTAAACAGAACCGGTGAACCAAGTCTGGTTTTTACAAGATATGCTGTGTATAGCAATATAGGGGAAAGAAAAACTAAAGCACACCCAGACGAAAAAACATCAAATACTCTTTTAAAGAAACTACGATACATATTTTTCAAAGCTTCTCCTTCTGTTAGAATTTATATCAGCTACACCCGACTAATAGCGTCTAATATAAAATCAACGCCATTCTATCCTTTTACCATGCCTATAAAAATCATTACTCTTTATCATAGCTTCAACTTTCTTAAAATCAGATGTCTTCGAAAAGACTTTTCTCTCAGCATCTACAATTTCATGATAATTGTATTTTTCTACATATTCAGCTATGAAATCAACAGCCTTTGTTTTAGTAAACATATCTTCTAATTCTACTAAAGCTTGTATTAATTCCCCTATCTTATCAACATCTTTTGCAATCTTTGTGCTAGATAAACACCTTTTTAGTTCTTCATTAATTGATTGGAGATACTTATCAAGTACCTCAGGAGAAAGAAGCCACAATGCTCTAGTTGGTGAGAGAGGGAAAAACGCACAAGCTCCTTTAAAAGCTATTGAATACTTAGAGAACACTAAAGACTCTTCCTTATTTGGATAAAGCTCATTAAAAACTACAACAGGTGAATCACCAATAAGAAACGGATTGTTTTCATTAGTCCTTACTAAAATCCACTTCAATCGTCTTAAGTATGGCCTCAATCTTTCAGTAGACTCTGCTATCAAATGATCGAAGAGCAATGTTAAATCACTGTCCATATAATCAGGCATCTCTTCTTCCAAATTAACAGTATTAGCTAACTCGGGCATTCTCTGCCTAATTACATTTCGTAGTTGTTCTGGCATTGATTTATAGTTTTGCTTAACATTTTGAGTTCTTATCATTTGAGCTGCTAAAAAATAGTCTACTTGATCTTTTTCTTCATCTGCAATATTTACCAAACTATCTTGCTCAAGAATCTTCTTTATAACACGACTAGCATTAGTTTCTATTTTACATAGTTTTCCTTCAATTGTTCCGACAATCTTTTCTCCGCCAATTTCAGTTTCAAAGTCATAGAAGCCTCGCTCGCAGGCACTATCTTTTACATTTGAACAATAGACCTTTCCTGTTTGCTTATCAAACGTATAAATCCTGCCTTTATCGGAGAAATTTCTAAGTATAAATTGTGGAACTGTATGTTGCTTTTCCTTAGTCGTCTTATTCATGCCAAGCACCTTTAGTCAATATAAGTTTACTCAAAGCAAGCCTTAATAACTTCAATAATCTTATCCTGCTCCTCAGGCGTCATCTTGTTATCACTCGGCAGACACAGGCCACGTTGGAAAATATCAGCGCCAACGTCCTCTACACCGCCTGCGATATACGCATTCGTTCTGCATCTGCCACTGCCGTCAACGGTTACGAACTCATGCATGCGGTACATCGGCTGCATATGCATCGGCTTCCAGATAGGTCTGCCCTCAGCGTTGATGCTAAAGATTGCTTCGAGAATTTCTGTCGGGCAGCTCTTGCCATGCTCGGCAACGTAGCAAGCATCCTGCTCGCCACGCACCTGCTTGCACATAGCCTCCGGCTTAATAATCAGGGCGCTCAGCCAATAGTTAGGCTCGCAGCGCTCTGCGTCAAACGGATTCATCTCCACCGGCAAATCCTTCAGGCCTTCTTTATAGCGCTCATAAACAGCCTTCTTCTGCGCAATGTGCTCTTCCAGATGCGGATACTGGCCACGTACAACGCCTGCAATAACATTGCTCATGCGGTAGTTGTAGCCAACCTCCTCATGCTGATACCAGGGCGCATTCTCACGGGACTGGGTAGACCACTTGCGTGCCTTGTTGGCATCCTCTAAAGAATTAGTCAGCAGGCAGCCGCCGGCAGAACCGGTAATAATTTTGTTGCCATTATAAGAAATAGCGGAATAATCACCAAAGGAACCGCAGGGCTGACCGTCCCAGGTTGCGCCCATAGCCTCTGCTGCATCCTCAATCAGCAGAGCGCCATGCGCTTCGCAAATTTCCTTAATGCGCTTAATATCACCACTGAAGCCATAAAGCTCAGCGCTGATAACCAGCTTAACCTCGGGATACATCTCAAAAGCCTTTTCCAAAGCCACAGGATCCATATTCCAGGATTTACGTTCAGTATCAATAAAAACAGGAATACCACCTTCGTAAACAACAGGATTCAATGTAGCATCAAAGGTCATATCGCTGCAGAAAACACGCTTGCCTTCCAGTGCACCATGGCTGATTGCCGGTTTGCCATACAGCTTTTCACCTGCCAGCTTAACACACAAATGCAGGCCCGGAGTGCAGGCAGCAAGTGCTACAGCGTATTTTACGCCAGCCTTTTGCGCTGCAATGCGTTCAACCTCGTTGATATTTTCGCCAACAGTAGACATCCAGTTAGTTTCATAAGCCTCGGTAATATACTTCAGCTCCTCACCATGCATGGTCGGTGTAGCCAGCCATACCTTCTTGTCAAACGGTTTAAAATCTGCTTTTCTTACAAACATTTAAATGCCCCTCTTTCTATTCTACAACCTTCGCATTCTGCATCTCCGCTGCCTGCGCAGCCTTGCAGTTAACCTCTTCCGGCGTTTTGTACGTCGGCACAACCCTGCGCATCGCAGCACGCACCGTCTCATCATCATTAGAACGGATAGCAGCACGCAAAATATCTAAGCGCTCCTGCAAATCCTCCATGCTGATTGGTTCGTCCTTCTCGATAAAGATTAAATCATTATCCGTCTTGCGCAGCGTTTCGCTCTTCACCAGCAGCTCCTCATAAAGCTTTTCACCGGGGCGCAGGCCTGTCTTGATAATATCAATATCGCGGAAAGGCTCCAGCCCGCTAAGCTTAATCATATTCACCGCCAGATCATAAATCTTAATCGGCTGGCCCATATCCAGCACAAACAGCTCGCCGTTCTTGGCGATGGCACCACTGTGCAGCACCAGCTGGCTGGCCTCCGGAATCGTCATAAAATAGCGGATAATGCGCTTGTCTGTCAGCGTAATCGGTCCGCCATTGGCTATCTGGCGTTTAAACAGCGGTATAACACTGCCTGCGCTGCCCAACACATTGCCAAAGCGCGTATCACTGAACACAACACTGCTGCCGGATGCACTGTGCGCCCTTGCGATAATCTCACACATACGCTTTGTCGCGCCCATAATATTCGTGGGGTTGACCGCCTTATCTGTAGAAACCATCATAAAGCGCTGCGCACCATACTCCTCGCACAGCTTAATCACATTCAGCGTACCAAAAACATTGTTTTCCACCGCTTCAATGCAGTTCTTTTCCATCAAAGGCACATGCTTATGTGCTGCAGCATGCACCACAATCTGCGGATGGTATTCCTCCATAATCCTGCGCATGGAACGCTCACAGCAGATATTGGCAATTTCTGGCTTAAAATCCAGTTCATCGCCATAACGCAAGCGCAGCTCCTGCTGCAGGTCATAAACGCCGTTCTCATAAATATCCAGCGCCACAATCTGCTTAGGCTGCATCTTCGCCAGCTGACGGCAAAGCTCGCTGCCGATACTGCCACCGCCGCCGGTAACAAGAATAACCTTGCCCTTATAATAATCAGCAACAAACTCATTGTTTACTGCAATAGGCTGGCGGAACAGCAATTCATCAATATCAAACTCCCGCAGCATACGCTTGCCTCTCTTGGCAACGTCCGCCACGGAAAAGTCATAAACCTTAACCTTGTAGCCTGCCTTACGATAGAAGTTGAACAGCATCTCCTTATTCGTATTCACGATATTGGTAATAGCAAAAACAATCTCCTGCACGCCCATCTCCTTAAGGTCATCCAGGGTATCTTCGCCTTCAGCCAAAATCGGCAAGCCCATAATCTCGCGTCCTGCCTTGTTGGAATCCTGGTCGATAAAGCAAACCGGCACATAGGCAGCACTGTCATTGCTCAACAGCTCATCAGCCAACACAGCGCCCAAACGCCCTGCACCCAGCACCGCCACACGGATACGCTTATTTTCATTGCGGCGCTCCTTGATAACAGTTTCACCGGCACACAGCACCAAAAGCCAGCGCAGGAACTCACCCTTCTTATCCCTGCGTACGCCGTAGCGGTAGCAATAGCGGTACATCAGGCGGATGCCCACAGCACCCAGCAAGTTCAGCATAATAACAATCAGCCAGATCTTACTTTCCATATTCCGCAGGCCAAAAACATACTTCAGTGGGAAGTAAAACAGCAGTGCCGTCAGATCTGTTGCAAAAAGGCGCATATATACGCCCACGCCGCCATAACGGATTACCATATGGTAAACATTACCCATAATGCGGCAAAACAGCAGACAAGCAAGCGTGGCAATAACAGTCTCCACAAACTCCGTTATATCTTCTGAATGAATTCCGTAAGCGCTGACCATAAAAAACACAACCAGCAGGAAAATCGCGATGTCGTAAGCCATCAGCAGCCATCTTATCTTTAATTTTTTGCTAACTTCATTAATACTCATACGAATCCATCACAACCAACTTTCTTTAAAGCACATCAATTAACATAACAACTTAAATCAGTCAGCTCAGCTGTTCAGCTTACTTCCCCTCCCCGTTGGAAGCTTCCTTGCTTCCGTAGTAATAGTAATAGCCATAACCATAACCATAGCCATGGTGCTCACTGCGCACCTTGTTCAGCACAACGCCCAGGATATTCGCCCCGGCATGCTGCAGCTGCTTCTTCACATCGCGCGCCAGGTCAACCTTCACCTCGCCGCTTTCGATAACCAACACCACGCCGTCAACCACAGCACCCAAAACCAGTGCATCCGCAACCGACAGCACCGGCGGCAGGTCAATCAGCACATAATCATAAATCTCTCTGGCCTCCTGCAGCAGCTCCCGCATACGCTCGCTGCCCAGCAGCTCGCTCGGGTTCGGCGGAATCACGCCGCTTGTCAACGCATACAGGTTATCCACCTTCGTAGCCTGCACTGCAGCGCTCAGCGGTGTGTCCATGCTGATGCAGCTGGAAATCCCCAGCTTATTGGAAAGGCCAAAATTCTTGTGCACAGTCGGGTTACGCATATCGCAATCCAAAAGCAGCACACTCTTGCCTGCCTGCGTCAGCACCACCGCCAAATTGGCAGCAGTCATGCTCTTGCCCTCGTTAGGCATGCAGCTGGTAACAGCCAGCGTCTTCAGCTCCTTACCGGCCTGCGCAAACTGGATGCTGGTGCGGATAACACGGTATGCCTCCGTCGCCGGGTTCTTCAAATCATTATGTGCAATCAGGTTTAAGCCTTCCATATTTTCCTCCACATTCTCACAGCCAGGCCAGGTTTTTTACCCTTCTCCTGCATATTCTTCTGCAAATCCTCCAAATCAGGAACACTGCCCAAAAGCGGCAAATCCAGGTATTGTGCCACATCATCGGCAGTCTTGATTGTTCTGTTGAGCAGCTCGCGCACCACTACAAAGCCACTGCTTGCCAAAATGCCCAGCAGTGCTGCCAAAAGCAGTGTCATCGCCTTACGCGGCTTCACAGGGGCTTCCGGCAGCGTGCCGCTGTCCACCACCTGCACCTCGGTAGCAACGCTTGCTTCCGCAACCTTGGCCTCCTCCAGGCGTTTGGCCAGCATAACGTAAATCTCGTTAGCCACCGTCACATCACGCAGCAGACCGACAAACTGCTGCTCCTTATCGGAAAGCTCCTTTAAGCCGTTCTTGTTTTCGCCGTCAATCTGCGCCAGCTTCGCCAGGTTGCTTTGTGCCACGCTCGCCTCAGCCTCGCTGCTGAACTTGCTGGCCAGCAGCTGCTGGTGTACCGGGTTATCACTGGGAGCCTGCAAAGCGGCAACCTTGTTAATCTCGTTCTGGATTTTAGCCTTCAGGCCGGCAATCTCCTGGTTCACCTGCTGCACCTTCGGGTGGTTTTCAGTATATTTATCCATATAGCTGATGCGCTCGCCCTCCAGCTCTGCCAGCTTCGCATTATAGGATTGAATCGTTCTGTTATCCGCAATGGAAACAGCCTCGCCCTGCAGCTGGCCGTTAGCCGCTGCCAGGCGCGCATTGGCAGTAGCCAGCGCCACCTTGTTTTCCGCGCTCAGCTTATCCACCATGCTCATCTTTTCGCTCGCCAGCTTCACAGCATCATCGGGAGCAATAATATTATTTTTCTTCTTATAATCTGTCAGCTTATCTTCCGCAGTCTGCAGCTCATTTTTGGCAGCCACAGCACGCTCCTCCAAAAAGCCGCGGGTAGCCTTCTGCTGGTCACGCGAAAGGTCCGTCAAACGCTTCAAAAAGCCGTCCACAATCAGCTTATTAGCCTCCTGGGCCTTTTCCGGCGTATTCGCACGCACCGTCAGCTGCATAATTTCGGTATCCTTAAAAGGCGCGGTAGTAATACGTCCCTTCACATAAGCATCATAAGCAGGATACTTGCCTTCCTTATTAGGCTGCTCCGTCTTTTGGATTACGGGCACCACAACACTGCGGCTCTTCAAAATCTCTGCATAGGTGTTCATCAGCTGGGTGTTGGCCATTGCATTGCCCATCGGCATGGATTCCAAAAGGCTGGTGCCAATGCCCTTAGGCTGCTTAACACGCAGCAAAGCCTGCGATTCGTATACCGGCGTTGCTGTAGCCAGGTATACGCCTGCTGCCACCACAAAAATACCGGTAACGCGGGCGATATTGCCTGCATTGCGCTTCAAAATATTGGCTATTTCCAGCAGGTCTATAGTAATCTCTTCGTCATTATGTAAATCCTTACTCACATCTATTCTCCTCAATCATCGTTTTTAATTTCGTTGATGTAATATGCACCGGTCAGGAACGGCATAATATCCTTGCTGAAGATAACCTTATGGTTGCTGGTCAGATACAGGCAGTCGCCCTCATGCAGCTCCAGGTTCGCGCTTTGGTCAGCCTTCCTCAGATAATTGTTGATGTTCAGCTGCTGCACCTCGGTAGAACCGGCACGCACCAAAAAGACATTCCTCTTGGCAGATTTTTCGGTAAAGCCCTCCGCCTTAGCCAGTGCATCCAGCACGCGGTGGCTCTTTTCCAGCTCAAACAGGCCCGGGCGCTTAACCTCACCCAGCACATACACACGCGTAGTACCCAGCTTCACCACATTCACACTGATCTGCGGCTTCACCAGGTAATAACCGAAGCGGCTCACCAGCTCCTCACGGAACTGCGTCACTGTCTTGCCCGTAACATCCACATCGCCAATCAGCGGGAAGGACACCTTGCCGTCGGGGCGCACCACATACGGCGAATTCTGCGTATTACCTGCCAGTGTACTCAAATCCTCGTGACCATATACCACAACCTGCAGCACATCGCCCGGGCACATCACATAATCCTGCGCCTGTGCCTGTGCAGCGCTGCCTGTCCCTAAAGCCAGCGCCAATACCAATACTACTAATGACTTTTTCATTTTATACTCCTTAATAAAAATTTTTAAACAAAAAAAAAACGGTATATTTATTATTTAAATAACCTGTTCCACCACTTAGATTTCTTTTCCTTTGCAATTAACTGCTGCGGTGCCTTAACCTTCAAAGGAGTGCCATCAATAATCCTCTGCGGATTAATCTGCGTCAGCTGCTGCAGCACGGCCTCTCCGGCCAGCTCCCTGATTATAGCAGCACCGGCGCGCATATCCGTATCGCGCCCACTGTCCCTGTGCGCATCACTGCCCACAAAATCAACCAAGCCGTTCGCCAAAAGCAGCTTCGCTGCCTGCTCGGCCTGCGCGCCAAAGCTCCCTGCAAAGCTGCCAATATTGCATTGCAGCAGCAAGCCCTCACGTCGCCAACGCAACAGCAGGTCCGGCTTCGTCATTAACTCAGTATAACGCTCCGGATGTGCTAAAATCGGCACAACCCCCTTCAACCGCAGCTCATACCAAAAATCATCAGCATAATGCGGTATGAAATACATAGGTAACTCCACCAGGATATAACTGGTCCTCGCTACAGCAAAATTTTCACCGTTCAGGCAAAAGCTGCCATTCTCAGCAATGATGTCCAGCAAATCCCAATCCATAAACACCTCACAGCCGGAATAAATCGCCAGCGGTAAATTGTGCTCACCCGCCAGCTGGCGCAACCTTTCTGCACCAACTAAAAAATCCTGCCACGCAGGATTGTGGGCAGCTTGTAGCAAATGCGACGTTGCAAAAATAGAAGTCGTACCTGACGCCACAGCCTTCTGCAACATTTTCAGGCTCATTGCCTCGTCCTTGCTGCCGTCATCTATTCCGGAAATAATGTGAGAATGAATATCAATCAAGAGAAATCTTACCTTTGTTTATACTAGAGCCTGATTTTATTTTTCGTAATACTAATATACAAAAATCAGAAAAAATCAAACCCAGTTATATTTAAGAATATTGTACTACTTTGAAGATTTATAGTCAATCAGTCCAAATAAGATTTTTTACTGTATACATCACACAACGCACTATTGCGCCTTGTATTTCTTAAAGTAAACTTCATATGATATGTTTTTATTTAATGCATTCAGTACCAGCAGTATACATATATAATATAACGGATTGAGTCAAAAATATTCTAAAATACAGGTTAGATTTTTGTAAGATAATGCTGAAAGTTTCTCGCGGTTCACAGCCCCCTTCCGCCTCACTACGTTCGGCACCTTCCCCAAGGGGCAGGCAAGAAGGCTAGACGAGCAATTAATATATCGTGTAAGGAATAGCAATTTTAGCAAATAAGTGCTTGGAACCATAGAAGCAAGGGTACGTAACTTTCTCTTACCGTCTGACAAATTTTACCGATGCTTCGTCCTGGTTCCGCACGAAATTTGCGTTGTGCCCCATGGCACGGGAAAATTGCTACTGACTGGAGCGATATTTAATTACGACGCCACACGCTTCCCCCTTCCGCCTCACTTCGCTCGGCACCTTCCCCAAGGGGCAGGCAAGACTAATAGCTTTTCGATAAACTTCATTAGCACATTCTTGGTTCCCCCTCGGGGGACAAGGTGAATTGCCCGAAGGGCAAGAGAGGGCGCCCTGGGGCGACTGTGAAGTGGTAAACTTATTTTAGACACAGAGGGGGTATTTTTTGTACAGATAATATATAATGGAATACACCAATATATATATCACTGAACAAGGAATACTTCAGTCTAAACAGGAGGTTTACCATGAAATACGCTAAACAAGAAAAATTAGACATTGGTCGACGAATATATGACAGTGAGATTACTCGCTATCAAGCTGCAGAGTTATATAAAATTTGCGAAGGTACAGCACGCACTTATATGCGTATGTACAGAGATGCAAATAAC